>SCPN01000527.1_pt1 | contig 145665 bp, 169 predicted proteins | sample 6106831 | NCBI WGS metagenome assembly SCPN01 (sample SAMN10720447, study PRJNA508395) | human gut metagenome | isolation source: Participant 1, 0 month | reverse complement strand
TCTTTACAGCAGATATCATCGTATCCTTAATTTACGTGATACTCAATAAATCTCGCATTACTACATCCTTAGCGGTTAACACCAATGTACGCGTTATCATTGCATTCCTCATCATGCTAGTAACTATGTTCTTCTACGCCTTTGCATTATGGCGTGTCGATCAGTTTAGTGCGCCTATGCAGGTCACATTATTTATCGGTGGCGCCATCGTATATCTTGCCGTCTTTAACTCTACCAAAACAATGCTTACAAACCAAGACTAATACAAACATAACAAAAGAGGCATATCTTACATACATGCGTATGTGAGGTATGCCTCTTGTTATTATTTATCTAATTATTGATGTACTGTTATTAATTATTTTTTGTATTCTGGTTTCCACAAGATAGCATCAATCGCAGCATCAATATCTTGTTCAGGTGCTAAGCCTTCTTTGATGGCACATTCGGCAACAGCTTTAGCAACTGTACGAGAGAATTGTGTTAATTTTGCTACTGGTGGTAACGTAGCTGCACCTGGTTTTGTAGTATCTACAATACCTTGTAAGGCATGAGCTGCTGCGGAAATCATAGCATCACTTAAGCGAGTTGCATTGACAGCTAATACACCAAGACCTACCCCTGGATAAATGAGTGCATTGTTAGCTTGTCCAATATCATATGTTACACCTTTAAGTTCGATAGGTGAATATGGCACGCCTGTTGCGATAAGAGCCTTTCCATCTGTCCATGTTAACAGATCTTGTGCACTTGCTTCTGCTAATTTTGTCGGGTTAGATAATGGGAAAATAATAGGTCTTTCTACATGACTAGCCATTTCTTGGACAACCTCTTTTTGAAAGTGCCTGGTGCTGTCGATGTACCAACGAGGATGCCTGGTTGTACCGCTTTAATAACAGCATGTAAATTAGTTAATTCATTAGCATTAGTGAATTCAGAACGTTTGCGAGCGAACGGCTTTTGCTCGATTGTTAAGTCTGTCATGTCATCGAATAGGAGACCTTGTTTATCTACGAGGTAGAAACGACTTCTAGCTTCCTCCTCGGATAGCCCTTGCGCTACCATTTCAGACATTACAAGGTTGGCGATACCTACACCTGCTGTACCAGCGCCAAAGCACACATATTTTTTATCAGTTAATGTGTCCCCGCTAATTTTGAGTGCTCCTAAGATGCCTGCAAGGGAAATGATGCCAGTACCTTGGACATCATCATTGAAGGTAGCAATTTGAGGACGATATACTTTTAAAATTTCAGTAGCATGGTCGCGACCAAAATCTTCCCAATGTAGGTATAATTTAGGGAATTTAGATTCTACGTGACGAACAAAAGTTTCAATAAATTTATTGTATGCATCTCCTGTGATGCGGTTTTTACGAACCCCTAGATATAATGGATCGTCAAGAAGCTCTTGTCTATTTGTACCTACATCAAGTACAACTGGTAGTACCCATTCAGGATTTACGCCTGCTGCTGCAGTGTAGACCATTAATTTCCCTACAGAAATATCTACGCCGTTAGTACCCCAATCGCCAATCCCCAAGATTTCTTCTGCATCAGTAACTACAATTAAGCGAATATCACGACCATCTGCAGCTCGATCTAAAATAGTATCAAGTTGATCAATATTCTCTTCTGTAATATAGGCTGCATATTCTGGATCAATGAATTCGTGGCTAAAACGTTCTATACTTTCAGCTATGACAGGATCATAAACGATTGGCATCATTTCAACAACATGATCGCTAAATACTTTGAAGAATAGAGTGCGATTTGTGGAGAAAATACGCATTAAGAATTCACGTTTTGTAATAGAGAATCTTTGCGACTAAATAATTCATAAGTTTGGGTTGCTTGCTGTTCTAACGTTTGTACAACTGGAGGCAATAAACCTTCAAGACCAAGGTTTTTACGTTCTTCCTTTGTAAAGGCAGTACCTTTATTTAGGAAGGGATTGTTCAAAATTTCATAAGCTTTCATATAAACCTCCTGATAGGAACTACTTGGCACGACTTACTACTGTACCTACTTTAATCATACACTAACTGTCAAGAGAGTTTTATAAACATAAAAAGAGGCATATCTTACATACATTTGTATGAGATATGCCTCTTTATTGTCCTAGAATAACGGGAACCGCTAAGTAAACAGGTTCACCCGTCGGTTAACGATGGATCCACTACTTTTGATGATGCGTAGCGCTTCGTCTCGTACAGCTGGTGGTACATCGTCCACAATCAGTGGCGTATGTTCGCCAACGATGACATTGCCGTTAACATCAAAGTTAACACGCACTACCACCTTGCCTGTTACGAAAGATGCTCGCCCTGTTCTTGCACAGTCCGCAAGTAGTCATGAGGATTAATATCTGGTTTTTGTAAAAGCGCTTGTTGTCCTGGCGTCAATAAACTCAATGCTAAATCAGATAAGACAGATAAGTCACTAGATTCAGGCAATCCATCTCCAGTTGCATTCGGATCTGATGTTATCTCTTTACCGATAGGCGCATTACTATTCTTGGAGGATTTTCCATCCTTAGAATCTGCTCCGTGCGTAACTACAGCTTGTTCACTGCTGCTCGTTTCCGATTCAATAGCCTTTGGAACAGCCCATTCTCGGCGTACACTAGAAGCTGCTCTACTTTCACTTAACTCTTTAGTACGTTCCTCCTCTTGCTTGCGCTCATTCACCAAAGAATTCGCCTTAGGTGCCGCGCCTTCTGGAGTTACATTCTGTGGTTTTTTCCATAGGATTTTCCACTGGTTTCGGCGCAGTGTCAACCCCCTGTATCGCTTTCACCATCATCAGGCAAATTAAAGCTAATTTCAGCCGCATCATGGGCTGCACCAGTGCCTGCCATACCTCGTAAAGAAAGCCCCATCCCAGAGACGAGTATCGTCGTAATACCTAAGGACACGATGAACGGTTTCAAATAATGCGATTCAAACATAGAATCACTTCCGTTCCGTAGCGACGCTAATATATTTAGCGCCATTTACCTTGAGCATGTCTAATAGGGCGATAACCTCGCTATAGTAAACATCCTTAGATGCGCGGATGACAAAAGCTTGTCGAGGTGCTTGCTTCACGATAGATTGTACCTCTTCGGCCAAGCGGTCGGAAGAGATTTCCTGATTATCGATATACAGCGTGTGCGTTGTGGTCAAGGTAATGGTGATAGGTTCGATAGATTTCGCTGTAGACGTGGATGCAGATGGCAAATTGAGCGGAATTTGCTGCTCTGTATTCATGTACAGCGTACCAACCATGAAGAATACCAATAAGAAAAATACGATATCGATCATAGGGATAATCATGATGGTCGGTTCTTTTTTAACCCCTAATGTGCGTCGTCTCATATATCATGTTCCTCGTTGTACGCATCGAGGATGTTGCCGCACTCATGCTCTAAGGTAGTAATAGAATCGTTTACCTTTGCACAGTAACTGTGAAAGAGGGCGATAATGGCCACGGTCAAACCTGTAGCCGTTGCCACTAAGGCTTCAGAAACACCACCTGTAATAATGGTAGGCGCACCAATATCGCCGCCTACAACAGCGAAGGCGCGAATCATACCCAGCACTGTCCCCAACAGCCCCAACAACGGTGCCATCGTTACAATCATACTAAGCCAGCTAAGGCCACGTTTTAAACGCTCATCAGCGTAAGATACTACATCTTGCAAACGGTTTTCTAGACCATTATAGTTCTTTGCACTGCGGATAGCACGGGCAAATAAAGCACCAATTTCCTCTGTATCGCGTTCCAAAACACTTGGTAACATGACCCAAGATTGATTCTTCTCTAACACCTTATTAAAGCGGCGCAAGTCCTTTGTAAACTTGCGATATAAAATGATACGCTCAATGCCAATCATCAATGCAAAGAGCAAAAAAATTACTAGCGGATACATAACAAATCCACCAGCCACAAATAAATGCGCTATGCTACTCATACTAACCTCCAAAAGCCTTCACCCTCTAGGCCCCATTAGAGTTTATTATATCACGTTTTAGGGCATCTAAAAATATGTATGAGACAAAAAAAGGCTATACTAATCATGATACACATATTAGTATAGCCTTTAATTACTTTATTCTGTTTTTATTCTACTTCTATTTTACCTTTGCCGGACCTTAATTCCGCCATGATTTAACCATAGCATAACCATTGCATTCGTATAATTTATTAGTCTTTTTTAAGGAATTTCACAAGTATGCCACCGATTGTTAAGGATAAGCCGAAGCCACTACAGAACATACCGATAGAATACATCCACGCATAGGTTTGATTGTTAGAGGAAATTGCTTTAGCTGCCTCTCGTGCATTAGTAGCATTTCTTGCAATTTCCAAATTCGTTGTAGCAGGATCTGGATTCAACAACAAGATCATAACACCTATGATTAAAACAACTACGCCAACAGGTAACAACATTTTTTTACTCATTTTAAGACCCTCTTTAACATTATACGAAACGGTATATATCATTAGATATTATTTATCAAGTTTGTTCATATCCAAACGATTCATACTGCCAATGAAGCGATTATAGGATTCAACCATATCATTATAATGGTCATTTGTTTGGTCACCTAAGAATGTACGAATTCTACCAATAGCTGTATTTAATGAATTCTTAGTACTGTTATATTCCGGACTAGTAATACTATTAGATACGTCCATGATGCCTTGTAACTCTTGGTTAGCTGCATTTATATCAATTTGTTTACCGTCTTCAAAGCCATCCAATAAAGCAGTTAAACGTAAATGAACTTCTTGAGCTGCCGCTGCATTTTTCTTGCCAGACTCTTTAAGTTCTTTCAACTGTTCTTGTTGGTTTTCTGTGTTGTGTTTGTGAATTACTGCGTCTAACTGATTATACGCTGCATAGAACTGATCATATAATTGAACGTATTTAGGTCCTAATTGTTGTTCCTTAGCATAATTATCTGCTTGATATGAATTAGTTTCGTAGTACGTATCCAATTCACTGGCTACTGGTACAATATCCTTTAATACAGCCAATACATTATCTAAAGGTTCTTTCATATCATCATATGGCACGCCAGCATCTTTAGCGGCTTGTAAGTTCTTTTGTAAAGAATCAAAATGTGGTGACATAAAGCTTGTTAAATGTTGACCTTCTCTTAGTTTTTGAATGTTTGGACCGATAGCATAGCCAAAGCGCACTGTATGACTGTTAAAATCGCCAACGGCTTTAATGTAGTTGTTAAACACTTTAACGTCATCTTGTGATGTCTTTTGAACACCTTGTTGTACGCTATTGGCAACCTTAGAAACACTACATCCTGTCAAGAATAATGGTGCTGTTAGAGTTGATGCGCACAATACTACTGTTATCATTTTCTTTACTAGTGGTTTCATAATGACCCTCTCTTTTTAATCACATACAAGTAACAATCTATGATTAAATTATATATCATATATGAAATATATGAAAGCATCAACCGTATTATATGAAATTTATTTCATGAATACGCATTCATAGGCATAAAAGGCATAGTATACATCTTCATTGGCTAAACCCAATAGTAATGTTTATACTATGCCTTTTCTGGATACATCTTATATGTCTAAATCAGTATGATAGCTAATCGGAGTGTCTTAATAGATAAGTTATGCCATCTTATCAAATAGGTATATAGCTATCTACTCATTTAATAGACTTGTCAAAAACTCCAATTAATTCTTCAACGGCTTGTGATTCGCTCATTTCACCGTCTAAGACAGCATTTTCGACTTCGCCCATGCGACCTTGAATGACTACATTGTTAAAGAATAGGTTGTGCAAGTGTTCGTCAATCATATCACGTACCCAACGGAGGGATTGTTCTTGACGGCGTTTTAAGAAGACGCCCATTTTCTTTACCTTGTTCAGTAAATTCTTGGATAACATCCCACAATTAGTCGAGACCATCCTTCGTAACAGCTGAACAAGTGTAGGCTTGTGGTTTTCCATTTTTCCGTAGCTGGACGGATGTAATGTAGCATTCGATCATAATCGCTACGAGCGATGAGAGCTCGTTTGAGATTGTCTCCATCAGCCTTATTGACCACAATAGCATCGGCAAGTTCCATAACGCCTTTTTTGATGCCTTGCAATTCATCGCCTGCCCCCGTTAAAACGATGAGCATAAAGAAGTCTACCATGGAGCGCACAGTAACTTCGCTTTGCCCAACCCCTACAGTTTCAACGAGAATAATATCGTACCCAGCAGCCTCGCAAAGTAGCATCGTTTCTCTACTTTTACGAGCTACACCACCTAGTGTGCCACCAGCCGGCGATGGACGAATATAAGCTTCAGAATGTTTCGTCAACGTTTCCATCCGCGTTTTATCACCCAAAATACTGCCTTTTGTGACTTGGCTTGTAGGGTCTACAGCCAGTACGGCAACCTTGTAACCCGCTTCAATGAGCATGTTACCGAAGGCTTCAATAAACGTACTTTTACCGGCCCCAGGCACACCAGTAATACCGATGCGCAACGCCTTGCCGGTGCGTGGCAATATAGCTTGTAATACTTGTTGAGCTAATTTAAAGTGTTCCTTATTATTACTTTCTACTAATGTGATAGCCCGTGAAAGTATAACGCGGTCCCCCTGCTCGATACCGCGTACATAATCAGCGACAGTTAACTTCTTTCGCCGCTGTACGGGACGTACCGACGGAGCCAGATGAGCAGAGCTAGACAAGAGGCCGTCGTGCATTTCCTTGACGCCTTTCATTACGTGACACGCAAAGGTATCATCTTTTTTCGCATCTTCTGGCACCCAGTCGGGACGGTAGGTACTACCCTCGGTGCTTGCGTTTTTTACACCTAATTCAGGGGCCTTACCTTCACCAGTGGTAAAAGTAGCGTCCTGTGCATTACGCAATTCATCCGGAGTAGGCCGTTTATTATCAGTCATTGCCTTCGTCTTGAACGTGACTAGTCAATGTTTCTAGTAATTTTTTCGCCGCTACTGGCAAAACTGTACCAGGGCCAAAGATAGCCACTGCGCCATGTTCGCGTAGGAATTCATAGTCCTGAGCAGGGATTACGCCACCGATGGCAACCAAAATATCTCCACGACCACGTTTCTTGAGTTCTTCTACAAGTTGAGGTAACAATGTTTTGTGACCAGCTGCAAGGGAACTGAAGCCAACGATATGAACGTCATTATCCACCGCATCTTGCGCTGTTTCTTCTGGCGTTTGGAACAAAGGTCCGATATCCACGTCAAAGCCCATATCCGCGAAGGATGTAGCGATAACTTTGGCACCGCGGTCATGACCGTCTTGACCCATCTTCGCAATCATAATACGAGGACGACGACCTTCGAGTTCTTCAAAGTTATCCGCCATTTGACGTACTTCTTTGATAACATCATCATCTTCATATTCGCTGGAGTATACGCCAGAAATAGAGCGGATAACTGCTTTATGACGGCCACAAACCTTTTCAACAGCAAAGGAAATTTCACCTAAAGATGCACGAGCACGAGCTGCTTCAAGTGCAAGGGCAAGCAAGTTGCCTTCCCCGATTCTGTAGCATTTGTAATCGCTTCGAGACAGGATTGAACCTTATCTTCGTCACGGTTAGCACGCAATTGTTCGAGACGACGAATTTGCGCTTCTCGTACAGCCGTATTATCTACGTCTAAGATATCCAATGGATCTTCTTTATCTAGACGATATTTATTGATACCAATAATTGCTTCACGACCAGAGTCGATACGAGCTTGGCGACGTGCTGCCGCTTCTTCGATACGCATCTTAGGAAGACCAGTATCAATCGCTTTCGCCATACCACCAAGGGATTCGATTTCTTGGATATGACCCCAAGCACGACGGATCAATTCATCAGTCAAGGCTTCTACATAATAGGAACCGCCCCATGGATCGATAACTTTACATACCTTAGTTTCGTCTTGAATATAAAGTTGAGTATTACGAGCAATACGAGCAGAGAAGTCCGTAGGCAATGCGATGGCTTCGTCAAGCGCATTCGTATGTAGAGGATTGAGTATGGCCCAATGCAGCACCCATTGCTTCCATACATGTACGAGCTACGTTATTGAATGGATCTTGTTCTGTTAAAGACCAACCAGATGTTTGGCTATGTGTACGAAGTGCCATGGATTTAGGATTTTCAGAACCGAAGCTCTTAATAATCTTAGCCCACAACATACGCGCTGCACGCATTTTCGCTACTTCCATGAAGTAGTTTTTACCGATTGCCCAGAAGAAGGACAAACGTGGTGCGAATTTATCTACGTGAAGGCCTGCATTGACACCGGTACGGATGTATTCGAGACCATCGGCCAATGTGTAACCTAATTCGATATCCGCAGTAGCGCCCGCTTCTTGCATATGGTAGCCAGAAATGGAGATACTATTGAACTTAGGCATGTACTGGGATGTATACGCAAAGATATCACCGATAATACGCATGGACGTAGCTGGAGGGTAAATATAAGTATTACGCACCATGAACTCTTTCAAGATATCATTTTGGATTGTACCAGCCATAACCTTTTTATCTACGCCCTGTTCTTCACCTGCCAAGATGTAGAATGCCATTACTGGCAATACGGCGCCGTTCATTGTCATGGATACGGACATTTGATCAAGAGGGATACCGGAGAATAGAATTTCCATGTCGAGGATGGAATCTACCGCAACACCCGCTTTACCAACGTCACCTACTACACGAGGATGATCGGAGTCATAACCGCGGTGAGTAGCAAGGTCAAAGGCGATAGACAAACCTTTTTGGCCCGCTGCCAAGTTACGACGATAGAACGCATTGGATTCTTCCGCAGTGGAGAAACCAGCGTACTGACGTACTGTCCAAGGACGAGTAACATACATTGTGGAATAAGGTCCACGCAAGAATGGAGGTACACCAGCCATATAGTCAAGGTGTGTCATCCCTTCATAATCCATCTCTGTGTAGAGAGGCTTTAGTTGGATTTGCTCCATTGTTGTATTATATAAATCTTCAAAGCTTTTTCCTGTTTCTTTTTGAAGTTCAGCAAGCCATGCATCGCGAGATGTTGCTGTCTGCGTTCCCAAGCCAAGAGAGGAGAAGTCTGGATTTTTAAACATGAGCTCACATCCCTTTCTTATCTTGTAATGTATTCAAGATTTCGTAACAATTTGCACGAACGGAAATGAAGTCGTCTACGCCAGCTTCACGGTATACAGGCTCGAGGTCCTTAGGCGGTGCCCCTGCCAAGATAACCGTTACATTCGGCATAGTTTCTTTCAACTCTTTCGCTAGTGGCGGTACTAATTCTGGATATGTATCATCTGTGGAACAGATAACGACAACATCAGCACCACTTTCACGAGCAGCCTTCGCAGCATCAGCCGTAGTTTCATGGCCGTCATTTTTAATCACTTCAAAAGCACCTACTTCGAAGAAGCCTGTGGAGAAGTCCGCACGAGGTTTGTGTTGAGGAATTGGGCCCATATTAGCCAAGAATACCTTCACATTATCTTTCATACGTTGTTTATAGTTTTCAGTGCGCATGCGAAGTGCTTCAAACTGTTCAGTCCAGCGATGTGCAGTAATTGGTTCGATTGTTTCAGAAGAAATATCGCCTGCATCTAAAGCCTTACGGATTTGGCGGATTGTCAATTTTTGTAATGCACCAAGCTCAATAAGGCCAATCAAAGCGCCTGGCTCTGTCGTACCTGCTTCTAGGGTAGCCTGTGCTTTCACAACTGCATCAGCCTCTGCACCTGCCAAGTACTCATCAATTTGAGCAGCTCGTTTTTGACACAATGTTTCTTGATTTTCTGGTTTAGGATCAAGTAATTCTTCTGTCATGTTCGCATACATGTTGTTACCTACAGCCACGTCTTTGCGGAATGCAAGGTTCTTTGAAGCGTTCATCAAGGACTGCTTTCACTTGAGCTTGTGGATAGCCTTCTTTCAATGCCGCCACGATGCCACCTTTAGATTCGATTGTTTGGAACTCAGACCCAGATTTTTTCGCATAGTTCAGCAGCTAATGTTTCCACGTACCAAGAACCACCTACAGGGTCCACAGGTTGGCGCAACTCGAATTCAGTTTGCAACATAACTTGAATATTGCGGGCAATACGGCGAGAGAAATCGTCAGCTTTGCGAATTGGTTGGTCGAATGGGGATACTTCAAGGCTATTCAAACCGCCTACAACGCCAGAGAATGCTTGTGTTGTATTGCGCAATAAGTTTACATATGGGTCGTATACAGTTTTTGTGAAAGCAGATGTTCTGCCGTGTACATGAACAGCACGGTCAGATTCTTCGGCACCGAACGCTTCCATGATGCGCGCCCAAAGCACACGCAAGGCACGTAATTTAGCGATTTCCATAAAGAAATTTGCACCTAAGGAGAATGTAAACATCATACTGTTCGCAATGGTGTGTATATCGATGTTCCGTTGTGCCAATTGACGAACATAACAAACGGCTGTTGCCAATGCGTACGCCACTTCCTTGTACATCATTCGCGCCACCATTAGCGTACACATCACCAGACACAAGTACAGTTTTAAGCTCTGGAGCTTGTTCTTTAGCCCATACAACAGTATGTGCCATTTCATCAAAGGCTGTATCTAAAGACATATGCAATGTACCATCTTTAGCCCAAACACCAATAGGGTCTGCACCAACGAGACCTTTTAAGTCAGAGGTTTGTTTTTTAGAGCCTTTCACCGTAGCGGCCAACATACCGAGTAAGATAGCCGCAGAAGCACCTGTTTCAATGTATAAAGGATTTTCTTTAAGATTAAAACGCTTCGATTAATTGTTTGCAGTCATCCATGGTGGACAAGGATGTACCGCCAACGCCAACGGATGCACCTACTTGCACATCTTGATCATGGCGCGTCGCTTCATCAAGGCGAATATTGTGGATAGTGCCGCCTTTTACAATTTCGTATAAGCTTGCATGGTTAGCATCTTTAGGAAAGGATTCGTCTACGTACTGGGATACGCCCCAAGACTCTTTAATATAACCACTTGCCTTTGTGCCACGTAGGAACTCACCTGCCCCAGGGTATACACCTTTTGGAATTTTTTCTCCATGCAATGCAGGCGTATAAATTGGTTGTAACGTAATTCCCTCATAGGTTTTAGTAAACATCTTCTTATGGAAGTCGCCACCTTTTAACGCTTTTTCAACCTCGGCCTGCCATTGTTCATACGTAGGTTTCTCAAATTCGTCAAAGGATACAGGTGCTAATAAATCGCGTTCTGCGTCCTTCGAAGTCTTTTTGTCAGACATATATGTGCCTCCTTTTCAACTCGAAACCATACCGAGAAACAGCGCACCGTACCTGCGAAATGTTATATCTATGAATCACTCGAGCTTTCCTATACTTGGATCACATCAACCTCAAATCTGTGTCCATTAATTAAATAATTATAAAGCCTGATTCATACGCTAAACAGCCACTTTCAAGGGCAATAAAAAACGTGCCACCCAAAAGTGACACGTAAGGTTTCTTATTGAAAGGTACACCAAAAAACACTGAAGCCAGCATACCTCAATCCCCTTCCTATCGCTCGTAGGTACATAACGGTGATTATCAAATAGGCAGTTCTCCTGGCTTGGGCTCATCGCCTCGCTTTCGCCTTCCCAGATTTCTCCAGTGACATTTATGAAAGCAGGCTCGTCCTTACAGTGGCGGGACCGCATCGGCTTGTACCGATTTCTCTATTAAGTCTTGTGACACCTATTCTCTATATTCGTTGTTCTAAGTCCAATATAGTGTAACAATATGCACAAAGTCAATGAATATAACAGTTAATCATAAGTAACAAATTTTAAGTTATAACTAACGCATATATAAAATAACTTAAACGCATACATGTATTTTGATTAACCATTGAATCGCAAATTCACTCCTATCTACGCCCTATCAGCTATCAGCTATCAGCTATCAGCTATCAGCATGATATAATAATGCTATCAATAAGAGGAGGTTGCATTATGAATGATATAAACAAAAAAGGGCTCAGTACTACATTACTGTGCTGCTTAATCTGGGGTTTGCTCCCCCTATATTGGGCACTACTTAACCAAGTTTCATCCTTTTCAGTGCTATCGCACCGCATCATCTGGTCCGGTGTTTGGATGATCTTCATTATCCTTGCTATGGGACGTCAACAACTGCGCATCGATATACAACACTTACGCACACATCTTTCACAGTTCGGCCTATTATTACTGGCAGCCGCCCTTATTATCGTCAACTGGTTTACTTATATTTGGGCTGTTACCAACCAACACGTTCTGGATACTAGCCTCGGATACTATATCAATCCACTACTCAATGTATTGCTAGGTATCGTCATCTATAAAGAAACCTTGCTGTGGTCACAAAAATTAAGCATCGCCATCGCCGTGCTAGGCGTATCTATCATGACCTATGAGCTAGGCTCGTTGCCGACCGTTTCCATTGCACTAGCCGTAACTTTCAGCCTCTATGGAGCCGTCAAAAAACGCCTCACCATCCATCCATTTTCGAGCATTGCCTTGGAGGCGTGGCTTATTACACCAATAGCTCTATGGTATTTGGCAACTATCGATACCTCCTCCTGGGTCTTTCTTGAACACGTAACATCCACAGGACTACTCCTCATCGGCGCGGGGCTCACCACATCAATTCCGCTCATCCTCTTTTCTCGTACGGCGCAAAACTCTTTGCCATTGAATGTACTAGGATTTTTACAATACCTATCTCCAACTATGGGCTTTTTCTTGGCCATCTTCTATTTTGGTGAAAGCTTTGGTACAGCCCAACTCATCGCTTTTGGCTGTATCTGGATAGCTCTCGTGCTATTCTCTCTATCCAATCAAATTACAACCCGTATTAGCCTAAAAAAGTAAGGTATATCCTATATCAACTAAAATAAGGAGGACCTATGAAATTTATATACCCTGCCATAATCCATGATGATGCCAATGGTTTCTGGTCTTAACCATTAAGCAAAGCCTTTACACCATCAATTACTTAGTAAAATTAGAACTACGGTCCATGCAATGATTGCCAGCGTTAGCAAGCCTACACAAATCATCCACATGATGGTCACGAAATAGAGCAATAGTTTCAACACATAAAGCACATCAAACCAAACGCTATGTCGGTCCCTCTAGCTGCTCCATGTAGGAACTGAGACAGCGCTCTAAATAGGGTGGTTTAATATTAGGATTTAGTTTTTTCCAGTAAAATACTGGATACGGCATCACAAAACAGCCTACCAATACGATATAGGTAAGAAAGATCGGTGTTTCTATGTTGTACTGAGTCATAAAGCCTGACCAGTCCATAACCATTAATCTGCCTACGTACAAAAAACCAAGCCAATATACGAAGCCTATTAACTTTATAATAAGGGAATGGATTTGTTTACTATCCATTATGACAATCCCATTACTATCAACAATCTAGTCTTTTTCGAGTGTTATAAGACTATAATCCAACTAATGTTTTAAATCGCGTATTATTGTGAAAGCGCTCGAAATGGTCTTGTTCTGCTGCCACAGCTTTTACAGATGGATCAATGTTAATCGCCTTTCAAGCCAATCAAGGGCCTTAGTATCATCCTTGATCTGCATAAAATGGTAGCAATACCATAGACAGACCAAGTATTGCTAGGGTCCTTCTCTAATACCTTTTCAAACCATTGTTTAGACTCATTTAATTGACCTTGTAACTTGTACACCATGGCCATATTATAGTTAGCTACATTGTTTGGCTATAAATCGTAAGCCTTTTTAGTATCTGCTAAACCTTTAGTTGTGTCGCCATTCAACGCCGTAGCAAAGCCACGAACCGAATAAGCGTCTGCATTATTTGGATTATCCTTAATAGAATCTGTTGCTTCCTCGATAGCTTTCACATAATCACCGGCAGATAAAGCCTGTTTAGCGACAGTTAAGTGGCTATCTAGATTAGTCATTTTGCTACTGTCTTGAGAGGATGTACTAGAACTTGTACTATTGTTTTCTGTATTACTATTATTTGTATTCTGATTTACTCCACAACCACTAATAAATATAAGTAATGCAAGTATAGGCAAAATTCTTCTCATATCATATATTCCATTCTTAAATAATCTCCAAGATACATATCATAATGATATAATAAAAATACCTCCAGAAAGGAGGTGTTATATTGGAGGAGTTGTTTCATACACTCTGGGGTACCTTGCTTGCCCCTCTTATTGTTGCCTTAGCAGTAACTACCTACAGCTATTGGCTTAACAATAAGAACAAAAAATAAGCAAGAAAAAGGACGAGCGGCAACTCGTCCTTTTTTGTTATATTGTAGGTAATTTCATACACTCTACTACCTACGTATAGTATATCATACTTAATAGAAAAATAAACCCCTAATAGATAATACTAGAATCTTATTTTATTAGAGCAACGGTCTAGTAGGAATGCAACGCCTACGAATGGGATGCCACCGTTTTCACCAAGGCCGATTTCACAGGTAGAGCTGGAGCTTACGCCTAGTGTAGCGCCGTATTCAGCGATTTCAGCTGCGAGGTCTTTTGTGGCAGATTTGTTAAGTTCTGGTGTGAAGAAACCTTTTTGACCAGCAAAGCCATCGCACGCAAACGATTTAATGTTAAATACATGATCGGTCGGTGCAGAGGCGCGCCAAATCTTCAATATATTGAGATTTGTTCAAAGATTTAATCTTACATTGTTTGTGTACGATAACTCGTTCATCGCATTTTTCAATATCGAGATGCGGCACAACATATTTGCACAAGAATTCAGAAATATCGTTAATTTCTAAGTCTGGCATATGTTTGAAAGCATGGTTGAAGCATGCACTATGATCGATTACGATTGGGTATTTACCATTTTGAGATGCTTTCATCAATGCATCGTGCAAGTCTTTTACAGCCCGTTCATGAACGTCATCGTAGTTTTCAAAGCTCAAGCCGCAGCAGAGATTTTCGATATGTTGTGGGTAAATAATATCGATATGAGCCTTGTTGCACAGGCTTTCCACGACTTGTTGTAAGCTGCGATCATCGTCATAACCTTGGTTCGGTTTGAAGGCACGGTTCGCACAAGTACTGAAGTATACAACCTTTTCAAAATTAGTTGGTTTAATACGATTTCTCAATCTATAATGGTTAGCCTTAGGCGTTGTCTTAGGTAAGTACGGTGTAATACCTGTGACGCCATGTAAACCGTCGGTAATCTTGGAAATTGCCTTTTTGCGTAATGATAGAACCAGCAATGCCTTCGAGGCTTACGCCGGCACGAGCCATTTGAAGTGTTGTGGAGAAGTTGTCGTAAATCTTCTTAGCCAATTCTGGTGCAGGTGGATCGATGCGGCGCATGGACAATGCGATTTGAGCAGTGTCGATGCTAAGTGGGCAAAGATCCTTTACACATAGAGCAGGCTGCACAAGTTTCCACACCGTAGTATTCGTAACCTTTTCTGAGCTCAGATGCCAATGTGAAGTTACCTTCGTTTTCAAGACGTTTCGTTTCGCGCAACAATGCAATACGTTGACGTGGCGTCAATGTTAAATTACGGCTTGGACAATGTTTTTCACAGAAACCACATTCCATACAGATTGTGAAAGCATCATCGATAGCGCATTGTGCCTTAAGGTTTTTCTTATACACATCTGGATCATCGGTGATGATTACATCAGGATTCAAGATGCGAATAGGGTCAAAGATGGCTTTGATGCGACGATTGATTTCGTACGCTTTTTTGCCCCATTCCATTTCAACGAATGGCGCTACCATGCGGCCTGTACCGTGTTCAGCTTTCAAAGAACCACCGAAACCAGATACGCGCTCAGACATTTCTTCTACTAAATCGCCGAAGTTCTTAGTATCTTTAGGGTCATTAAAATCAGGAGTGATATTAAAGTGAACATTACCCGACAGAGCATGACCGAAGATTACACCACCGTCTACGAAATCGTATTTATGGAACAATTCCGTAATCATTTCGATGCCCTTAGTGAAGTCTTCAATTTGGAAGCAAACGTCCTCTGTAATAACAGTGGTTCCTTTTCTACGTTGACCACCAACGATTGGCAAGATGCCCTTACGGATAGCCCACCAAGAATCGTATTCCTTAGGGTCTTGAGAGTAAAGACTAGGGATGGCTGTAGGGATATCTTTCAATTGGTCTTTAATGAAAGCCAAGTTTTGATCTACTGTTTCTTTCGTGTAGCTTTCAGTTTGGAACAAGATGGCACTTGTACCTTCAGGCACCTCACGAACGAATTCAGGTACGTTTTCAAGGCTTTGAACGGCGCGCAAGGACTGATAGTCCATCATTTCTGCGGCGATAACCTTTTCACGGCCCATATTAGCGAGCGCTACAACCGCAAGGATGCATCGTTCAATGTTTTGAAGAACATGAGGCCGCAGCCTTTATTAGGCACGTCTTCAACGGTGTTGTACACCACTTCAGATACGAAGCCCAATGTACCTTCGGAGCCGATGAACAAGTGATTGATGATGTCGATAATATCTTCAAAATCAACGAGGGAGTTCAATCCGTAACCTGTTGTATTTTTAATTTTATATTTGTGATGAATCAAATGCGTCAATTCTTCGTCAGCTAAGATTTCCTTGCGCAATTGCAAGAGATCTTCTACCATTTGAGGTTTTTCTTTGAGGAATTGATCGATGCTCTTTTGGTCGGACGTATCAAGAATAGAGCCGTCTAATAAAACGACGCGAATAGAGCGAATTGTTTTATACGAGTTCTGCGCTGTACCACAGCACATACCAGAGGAGTTATTATTCAAAATACCGCCCACTAATGCCGTGGCAAGCGTTGCAGGATCTGGACCAATTTTACGATTGTACGGTTTCAATAAATCGTTTGCATCGGAACCGATAACACCGCACTCACATTTTAAGGCTTTTCCATCGTCGATAACTTCCATTTTCTTTTGAAGCCATCATTACATACGATGAGCACGTCTTCACTGGAACACTGACCAGACAACGAAGAACCAGCTGCACGGAATGTAAATGGCGTGCCGCATTGTTGGCATAGACGAATAAGGCGTCTTACTTCGCGTTCGTCCTCAGCTTTTAACAACAACCTTTGGTAAATAGCTATAGCAAGACGCATCAACACCATACGCATAACGACGTAAATGATCGGTATATACGCGACCTTTACAAATCTCATTTTGCCTCTTTGGCAAAACGTTCATAATCTCTAATAAGTGTACTCACTTGTATTTCCTCCTATCCTTTCTTAAGGAATCTATTCTTTTAGTATACGCCGTTCTCATTCTCCTCACTATAATTATGCATAAATTATATGTCTTCTAATAATTCTCGATATGCATCGCTTTTTTATTTCTTTACTTGAAAGTGCATCTCATTAGCATTATCATGTACCCATTTTTCCACATATTCAATCAAGAATCCTTATTTATTAAGGATTAATCGATATATTTTATAGATATATACGAAAACCTAGATAAACTATGATTTATACTGCATATAATTCTATAGGAAATAGATTGAACAAAGCTCATGCATAAAACTATTATGATTTACTAATTTTAATTTTTCCGTTCTCAATTACAAAGTCCTATGACTTTTGGTTATACCCTTTTAAAAAAAACGTCGGAAGAAATTCAAAAAGCCCTCTAGTGATACAACTCTTACGAGCTACCACCAGAGGGCTTTTATTAAACTATGCTTATTAAAGATATGGCTCATCTTAATGAATTGATACCATAAACCTTATCCTAGGTTGATAGCATGAACCTTATTATAGATTAATACCATAAATCTTATTATAGATTGATACTATGAACCTTATCCTAGAATCCCTGATTTAAGGATGAGTCGTACAGCCAACACAAATACGGCTACGCTCATAAGGGCAAGGATTGCTTTTGCCTTGAGGCGTTTGGCAATGCGCGCACCAGCTTGAGCCCCAAAGATGGCTCCAATGCTTGTAGGAATAGCAATGCTAAAGACGATATGATTCTCTATTAAATGTGTAATAACACCAACCGTAGTAGATACGGCGAGGATGGACTGGCTACTAGTGGCCGTCGCCATATGCGTAGGGAAGCCCATTAAATAAATCAAGGCCGGTACGTGAATCAGCCCGCCACCAATGCCAAAGATACTGGAAATAAAACCTACCACGATGCTTAATGCTAATACCAACGGGCTTGCTATAGGTTAGCTGATCCAAGGTAAGGGATTCTTCCTTGCGTTCTCCTTTACGGAAATTCTTAAAACCAATCAAGAAGGACGCACAGAGCATAAAGCAACCAAAGGCAAACATAAAGCCTTTACCAGAGAACCACCCCGACATTTGAGCCCCTAAAATAGCCCCTGGGAAGGTAGCAACACTAAAGACGAGAGCCGCACTGATATATACTTTTTTCTGTTTAAGATACGCTATAGATCCAGAGATAGCATTACACATAACAGAAAAGAGTGACGTCCCTACAATCATAGACGGAGACCATTCAGGGAACCAGTACATAAAAAGAGGTACAAATATAAGGCCTCCACCAGCACCAATGATAGTGCCCAGCATAGCCGCTAAAAAACCAACTATAGTAAAGAATATATAGAATAATACTATGTTATCTAACATGGTAAGCCCTCCCTTTAATTAGACTGGAAGAATGCTTTTGCATCTTTCAATCGACCTCGTTCACACGAAACTTGTAGTTCATCACCTGGTTCAAGTTTCACATCCCCAACGGCACAATGTAGGTACCATTTCGGCGAATACTTACGATTAATGTACCATCTGGTAATGCCAAGTCTTGTAACTGCACCTCTGTATAGTTTGCCACAACGGGCACCTTCGTTTGAAAGAAGGTTTGCACTGATTCTAGATTGCTTTGACCACTCATGGCTTGTAATAAGGAATCGTAAATCGGTGGTTCTTTTAAAAGATCTGCCACAAGATAGGCCACCAATGTAACGATACCGATAGCATAAATATTAGAGAAAGCTATCCGTCATTTCAAGAACGAGCAAAATCGCCAAAATCGGGGTTCGCATAGCAGCTGCTAGCATACCACCCATGGCACAGATAACGAACTGTGGTACAAAATCAGGAGAAATAAGTCCTAAGGTTGAAAGTAGGCTTTCACAAAAGGCCCCTGCTGACGCACCGATAACAAGCATGGGCAAAAAGATGCCCCCTTGAGCACCACTGCCATAACAGAAGGTAGTGAGCAATATCTTGCCTAGCACGATACCCGCCAAGAGCAATACGCCATGAGATTGAAAGGCAAGCTGACCTACAAGGTCATTGCCGCCACCTAAGAGAAGCTGGGAATCAAAGCCAATGGCCGCCACAGCCACAAAGGTAAGGGCTAATTTCAAGAACCGAGAGCATTTAAGCCACTCAAAGAATTTCTTGAACACAAAGATCATGCGACAGAAAAGCACCCCACAAAGTCCCATAATAACGCCCACCATAAGCAGTACAGGAAAGTACTCAAGAGGAACCCCTGAGGTTACCGAAAATCCAAGAGCTGGGTCGAGACCAAAGATACTAACTGTAATATAGTTAGAAATCAAAGTTGCCACGAAGGTTGGTACAACGAGATACGGATAAAAGCTTTTATGTACCTCTTCAAAGACGAATATCGCCCCCGATACAGGCGCACTAAAGGCAGCCGTTAAGCCGGCCCCTGCGCCAGCAGAAGTCAAGATGCGCTGCTCACGCAGCCCTGAATTCATCCAATAGGATACAATTTTACCGGCAGAGCCCCCGATTTGTACGGCTGGCCCTTCACGACCTACGGAAAATCCTGCAAAGCCGGTCAGTACGCCACCAATCATTTTTGACACAAGTGTCCGATAGGGCTTCATATCAAAGAGACCTAGCATCTCCCCTTCGATTTGAGGAATACCAGAACCACCAGACAACGGTGCCCAAGTCAGTAATCGATCTACGATAAAGGCAAAAACGACCATAGCTATGAGCCAACCTAAAGCCCACTCCAGAGTAATGCCCTCCATCAACTGCCAACGCAAATGCTCGGACTCTAAGATTAAATAGCGATATGTAGCCCCGCAAAAACCTGCCACAACGCCAACGACAGCGCCCTTTGCGATAAGCTCCCGTTAAGAGCACACGATTCATGGACATATCTGCCAAGGTAGAACTACGCTTATTAAATTTCCATAATTTCATAAGATTTCCTCCTCCAGCATATATAACGATTATGTACCTATTCGAGTTACTATCATGACCATAATTATCTATTCATATCTTTAGTATACTTATGTAAATTATGATTTTCAAGGCGCTATTAAAAGTAAATCTAGACAACTATCCATCGCAGTAAGCACCTCAAAAAGTAAATCTAGATATGACGCTAAGCTCCTAAAAAACAAAACTAGACATCTCTACAGCAAAAGAGATGTCTAGTCTTGTTTAGCAAGTGTTTATAGATGTTGTCTTTACATAAGCGGAGGCACGAGCTGTGTAAAGACTCTAAAGATGCTACTCTCCTGCGCTTTTACAAACACGTTGAGTTTAACATCATTTAGACTACTGAGGAATATGAAGCTTATTGGTTGTTAGTATATAGATTCATAGATGCCGATTATTTCTTCTAAAGATGCGTCCCGTGGGTTACCAGGTGTACACGCATCATTGAAAGCAGATTCAGCGAGGAATGGAATATCTTCCCGTTTGACGCCTGCTTCGCTAAGAGATTTAGGAATACCTACGTCATCAGCTAATTTTTGAATTACATCGATAGCCGCTTGACGATAGGTGCTTTCATCCATAGCGTCTATATTAGGAACGCCCATAACGCGAGCGATTTCACGATATTTTTCACCTGTAGCAGGGGCATTGAATTTCAATACTGCTGTTAACAACATGGCACAAGCCTTACCATGAGGGATATCGTACACAGCACTTAATGGATGCGCCATGGAGTGAACGATGCCGAGGCCAACGTTGGAGAAGCCCATGCCCGCAATGTATTGACCTAAGGACATAGCTTCACGACCAGCGTAATCGCCAGCCACGGCACTGCGCAAGGAACGACCGATGATTTCAATAGCTTTCAAATGAAGCATATCAGTAAGTTCCCACGCACCTTTTGTGATATACCCTTCTACAGCATGCACGAGAGCATCCATGCCTGTTGCCGCACAAAGGCCTGTTGGCATAGATGCGGACATATCAGGATCTACGATAGCAACGATTGGGATGTCATGAGGATCAACGCAAACGAACTTACGCGGTTCTTTTCAACGTCTGTAATAACATAGTTGATGGTAACCTCTGCAGCCGTACCAGATGTAGTAGTAACAGCGATAATTGGCAAACAAGGATTCTTAGTAGGTGCTAAACCTTCAAGGCTGCGTACATCGGCGAACTCAGGGTTCGTAATAATAGTAGCAATCGCCTTACTTGTATCGATTGGGCTACCGCCACCAACAGCAACGATAACATCGGCGCCAGCCGCTTTACAAGCATCAACACCAGCCGTTACGTTTTCGATGGTAGGATTTGGTTTGATGCCGTCGTAGATTTCATAAGCAATACCTGCCGCATCAAGCAAATCCGTAACCTTTGTAGCTACTTTAAATTCAAATAAATCTGGCGTAGATGTAACGAGGGCTTTTTTGAAATGACGATTCTTAATTTCATTCACAATCTCCTGAATCGCCCCTTGTCCAAAATAGGACGTACCGTTCAACATTATTCTGCGAGCCATATACCTCACTCCTAACAAAACAAACTATACAAAAAAATAAACCGATAGAGAATCACTTTACCTATTAATTCTCTATCGGTTTAATAAAATCCTTGATAGCAAGTTATGTATACACTATATATTTTTATACAGAATATAGAGTATAAATTTAGCACACCTTAGCGTATAAACTTACTTCAATGTAGGCTATAAATATATCTCCCTTACATACCTCTACTCATTTTCATAAGTAAGATACGTTTCACCGATTCATCGAGTCGTTCTCTTTCGAGATACGACCGTCTTTTACGGCTTTCATAAGTCCATTGTAAGCCTCTTGCATGTGTTCGTATTCGTGACATACGAGCAAGATATCGCTGCCGGCGAGGATGGATTGCACCGCCATATCGCCAAAGGTGTAATGTTTCGCGAGGGCACCCATATCCATATCGTCCGTTATCACAACGCCATTATAGCCTATGTCCTTGCGCAACCAATCTGTAATGATGGCTTTAGACAAGCTAGATGGATGGTCTGGATCAATTTGTGGGTACATCGCGTGCGACACCATGATTGTATAGGTATTTGGTTTGGACTGTTTAATGAGGTCTACGAATACCTTTGTGTCCTCTGAAAGCAGCATTTCTTTAGATACAGGAACAATGCTTGTGTCCGCGTGCAAGTCTACGTCAGTCTTACCGATGCCTGGGAAGTGTTTATAGGAATACCACAAGCCCGCTTCGTCGTAAGATTTACCAACAGCACCGGCATAGCGAACCACTTCATCAGGGTTCGTACTATAGGATCGGCCATAGGTTAAGCCCAAGTCCGCTACAGGGGCAAAGTTAATGTTAAAACCTAAGTCCTTTAACTCAGTGCCCACCTCTTTTGCCAAGGATGCGGCTTGCTCGACGGACTCCTTACCTACCTCTTCCGCAGGAGGAACCTTGATGAGCTTATCATCCATGCGCGCTACGGCACCGCCCTCTTGGTCGATACCGAGGAACAACGGCGTTAAACCGGCGCTTTTACCAGCCTTATTAATGTCTGCAATGAGCGTTTTAACTTGATTCTTGGACTCCATATTTCGATCAAACAAGATGATGCCGCCCACGCGGTACTCGTTGAGCATGAATCTAGCATCATCGTTCAAGGACTTGCCGTGAATGCCAATCATCATCAATTGACCAACCTTGTCCGCATCGGACATATTAGCCACTAATTTATCTACCTTTTGCTCTGGTGAAAGCTCGCTCTGTGCTACGGATTCATAGGTCACAGGCTCTGCCTTTTGAAGTAAATGGATTATGTAAACCGCAGCCTGTTGTGAGTGCTAATGCACCAATCATAGTGGCTGCTATGAAACGTCGAAACATGCAGACCTCCCTCAAATCTCTAAAAAGTATTATGTATAGTATATCAAAAAATCAGCCCCAACAAACCAAGATATTTAGTATCCCCATAATACTAAATACTATGAATAGTACGATATACTATCACATCCATCAGCACAAAATCTAGTTAATACTGCAAAATAATAGGTTATAACGAAAAAAGACTATTACCCAAAACCTAGGAATATATACCGTATTGGTTCGAAGTAATAGTCTTTATATGAGTTAATGTTTAAGTTAACTGTTTAGGTTAACTGTTTCAGTTAAATAATTAACTTAAATTTTGCCTTGCTCTTTCATTTCCGCTAAGAGCTTTACGATGCGAGGGCCACAGCCTTTGCCACCGCAAGCGCCCGTGCCAGCACGAGTTGCTTCTTTTACCTGTGGAAATGTATGAGCACCATCTAAAATGGCTTCTTTAATCGTTTTGCGCGTAATGCTACGGCATGTACACACCTTTGTAAGCTTGTCCAGAATAGCCTCTGGTACTTGATTATCTTCAAAATTCATATGTAATTCCTCATCTATTCACTTGAATATCTATATACTGTATCGATTTAATATATCGAAAATTTACGATTACTGTACTTAGTATATCATATTTTACGAATTATATCGATACTTTTTAATATAGTGAAGAATCTAACATAAAATTTAAAAGATAGCACTTGCCATAAAACGTTTATTATATGGTAAAAGCTACATAGTGTTACCATGTAGCTTTTACCATATTAGCCTTACGCTAAATCCCTATAAAATAATGCTCACAATGCGTTCAAAGAATTGTAAAATAGTTTGTTGTAATGGAATGAAGATCTTACTTGCAATTGGTGTATTAAGCAATAAGATAAGTACAATCAAGCTGACAAAACTTAACCGTTCCAATGTAAATTGCAAGTCCCTAGGTAACAAGCTTGTAATAATGCGACTACCATCAAGTGGTGGTATGGGCATCATATTGAGAATGGCAAAGTTAATATTATATACAACAATCAGTGTCAGTACTAACTCTAATGAGTCATTTGTCAACAAGCCATAGCTTCCAAGAAAACGAAGTGCTAAGTAGCCTAAAAAGGCCATCAACACATTAGACGCCGGCCCCGCAATAGATACTAAGGTATAGTCTGTGCGAGGATCACGGAAGTTAGACGTATCAACCATTACAGGCTTAGCCCATCCAAACCCACCGATAAGGAAGGCTATAGATCCGACTAAATCAAGGTGTGCCACTGGATTCAATGTCAAGCGGCCCATGGAGCGCGGCGTAGGGTCGCCGAGCATATCTGCAACCTTGGCATGAGCAAATTCATGCCCTGCAGTTGCAAGGATAAGCGCCGGAATAGACGCTAAAATCATAGTTAAACTAATACCAGAAAATAACATAAAACTCCTTTATTGTTTCGCTTCCCATGCGGTGTAGCCGTCTTGAATGCAACGAAGGGCATTCAAGGTACGCGGATATCCGATGTACGGTACGCATTGGGATGCGATATTAATCAAATATTGTTTGCTGTTCCCTACGTTCAAGTTGCCTTCTACATGAGCCTTGAGTTGAGCTTCACAGCCACCTTGAGCTGCGAGGAAGCAGAAGGTAATCATTTCACGATGAGCCACGCTAAGGCCTTTGCGAGTATAGTAATCGCCGAACATATTGGCAAGCCACTTCTTGATGTGACGTGTATCCTCCGGACCTTCTTGATAGGAATTACGCACAGCTTCACCAAAGATTTCCACTTGTTTTTCTACGCCCTTTTTCTAGACGAGACTCACCAGTGATCGTGCTTCGAGATGGATCAGTAATGGTTTCTCCACGATAGTCAAAAATCTTGTTCGTCACCTTAAAGAATGGGCGCACACGTCCGATGCCAAGATAGGGCACCGCTTGATAAATGAGCTCTACCACTTCATCAGGAATAAGACCAAAGTTTAATGCTGCCGGTAGCATTAATGCATATTCATCAACAGCTGAGGCGCCTACTAATGTAGCGAGAATGGCTAAGAAGCGATCCTTTGCCGGTACATTGCGGCCTTCTTCGGTGATGACTTCATCAAAGGCAAAATTATCAAACAATACTTCAAACTCTGGATCAATATAACCTGCTGGGGCTGCAATATCAGGGAACATACGCTCCGTATAGGCTTGAGCAAATTCAGATTTAGACATAAAAAACCTCCATAAACAACACTGGTGAAAGCCCAAAAGGAGCTTTCACCAGCAATAGTTATGTAATTATTACGGCATGCGCCATCAATTATAACGCTGGGAATTCGAAAGTTGTGCCGTATACTTCTTTCCAAGCAGCCATGAACATATTGAACTCGTTTGTTCCAGGTTGAATTTGGTAAACTTGACCATCTGGAGCGTAACGATATACAGTATGTAAGCTTGGGTTAACAAGATATTTGAACAATGTAGCTTCCCCGTATTGGTTATTATGCATGTTAATTACATTAACACCAAATACGTTGTTACGGCTGCTATCGATACCTTTAAACTCAGATGCTTTATCAAAGAAATACGTTTCTGTACCATTTGCACTATTTGGAACCTCTGGGTAGTTAGCTAACCCATTCCAGTTTGCTGCGTTTGCAACACCACCTACTAATAATGTACCGGCTAATACAAATGCACCTAATAAATTTTTATTCATAATGATCGCTCCTTTATGCCACGAAGGCCACTCACAATTAGGTCATACTCTCACATGACCTCTGTACAATACGCTATATGTATAGTATATCACATTTTTAATAAAATATAGGATATCTTCGGTTACAGAATGAATGCATATGAGGTTCTATAAAATTAGCCTTTAAAAGTTTGTGCCGTTTTATTATTGGCGTTATCGATTGCTTGTAATAATTTATTAAGCAACTGACGCAGTTGACGCGTTTCTTCTACGTCGAAAATGGACCTGCAGCTTCAGACAAGCGGCGCGGTATATGAACAGCTTCGTCACGTAATTCTTTGCCCGTATCAGTAAGGGTTACCATAACTACGCGTTCATCTTGACGACTGCGTTTGCGTTTCAAAAATGCTTTCGCTTCTAATTTCTTTAAAAGCGGTGTTAATGTACCAGAATCAAGGCGCAATACTTGACCTAATTCTTTAACGGATAAGTCACCATATTCCCACAATGCCATCATTACGATGTATTGAGTATATGTCAAATTTAAAGGATCTAAGTGATTACGATATGCATTAACAATTTCCTTTGCCACTACATAGAGTGGAAAGCTCAACTGGTTTTCTAATCTTAAATATTCAGAATCTGGAACATCTTCTTTATGTTTATATCCTTCGAGTACGCCGATCTCTGCCATATTCTACCTCCACATGCACACAATTATCTACCTAATTAATTGTACACAATTTTACAGTAAGCAGTCAACGATAAACCCCTACTTGGTTCAGATATTTTTAAATTTGTCAATTAATTAATATTTATTTTTTCTTATTCGTTAATAATTGCCAATTTCTATAGAATTCATGCCCAAAAATCTTACCATAAAACTGTGAACCTAGTTATAAATTTTTTTGATATTAGACCTCTATGTTACACGCTTTCATCGCTTCTTCAAGTCGCTTTGCATGGTCTAATTCTTCTGGAATAGAATGCTCAATTAATTCAGCAATTTTATGAGCACCCTCTTCATTAGAGTTACGAACCTCATCAGCTAATTTCGCAAGGATCGTATCTGCAGATGCTTCGGCCTTGTAGAAATTAATGACCATCTTAATGAAGTCTTCCTTTGTAGCAGGACCATCACCTAATAAATGGCTATAAATTCCGCCATGTGCTGCATCTTCTGCTGCATTTTTATAGATGGCATCAGCAATTTCATCATAACCAAGCTCTTTAGCTAAAAAATACATGGTGAAATATTGATTTGCACCGTTAATTTCTGCGTTCTTTAACATCTCAATAGTTTTTCAAAGGATTTACCCTTTGCAATACCATGTAAATTCATAATATTCTCCTTCTATACTAAGCTATATAGATTTAAAACTTTAAGTAACTACTCACATATGAGTACTCAACAAAATCAAAGTTAAAAATATAATTTTATGCAATTATTATTGTAAACTCTATATCTATTTTTGTCAATATACTTACTTTAATTAGCTAGTTAGTAAAATGTAGCCTCTTCTAGGTTCGTCCTTGTAGTATAATAAAAGAAACTCTATATCAAATCTCATTTGTCATAGGAGGCCCTCATGAATACCTTAGAATGTATCAAAACTCGTCATAGTACGCGTAAGTTTAAAGCTGATCAATTATCTCGAGAGCTCATCGATCAATTGCTCGACGCTGGTCGCCGCGCTCCGTCTGGTGGCAATACACAATTAACACATTTCATGGTTATCACGAACCAAAATGTGCTAAGCGAACTAGTAACACTCGTTCAGGAAGAATACGGTAAAATGCCGATTACAGAAAACACATTGCCATATATGGTGAATATCATTAAAATGTCCGCTGCAGGCAAGTTTGTATTCAACTATGGAGCGCCTGTACTCATCGTATTGGCTAGTAAACCAAGTTATGCCAACAACTTTGCTGACGTGTCATGTGCTATGCAAAACATGATGCTCGCTTGCAACGAACTAGAACTTGGTAGTTGCTGGGTTAACCAAATCCGTCATCTTCAAGATAATGAACGCATCCAAGCCAAAATGCGTGAACTAGGCCTTGAGAAGACGAAAAAGTCTACGCTAGCCTAGCAATCGGCTATCCAGATTTGCCAAACGGTCTTAACCGCCGCGAAATCGAAGCCAAAGGCTACCCTGTAACCTATATTGATTAATAGACACTAGAAACATCTATATCAGGGTATGAGTACTCTAGCATGCAATCATAGCATACAGGATACAGCATGTAATCAATTAGTAAAAGTAAAAATACCCGTATGATTACATATAACATATAAAATAAAAGCGCTATCTATCCGGATACTCGTATCGAGTTTCTTTCAGAATAGATAGCGCTATTTTATTTAGAATATAGTATTACCCTTCAAACACGCGTTTACGAGCCGCTTTTACAAGAACGGAATGATCATCATCTACTACGTGATTAGATTTATAAGCCCAACGTAAAAGTAGTGCAGAGTTAGCCACTACGAGAAGGCTGCCACCGTTATGAACGAGGGCGCCCCACACGGGATAATGTACCAACCATAGCTAGGATGATTGCAACAAAGTTCAAAAGCAAGGAGAAGGAAATGCGTTTACACTTGATTATTTCGACAACGATATCCGCCGCTTCTACAGCGATATCACTGCCAACACCGCCCATGGCGATGCCAACGTCGGATTTTTTAAGGGCTGGTGCATCGTTTACACCATCGCCAACCATGGCTACAATGTTACCTTCTTGCTGCAGTTGAGCCACAGTATCCATTTTGTCTTCTGGTAAGCAGTCAGCGATAACATTAGGAATATTCAATCGGTTACCAATTGTTTTAGCTGTTGTCCCATGGTCACCGGTTAATAAGACAGGCATGACACGAAGGTCGTTCAAAGATTCTACTACGGCACGGCTTTCACGACGAACACGATCGGCCAAAGCCACATAACCAGCTAGCACACCATCTACAGCAACATATACGATAGACGCACCACGGTTCAAGTGGTCATGAACGGCATCTTTCACAGAGTCTGCAATAGACACGTTAGACAAAATCATCATCGCTTCGTTACCAGCTAACACAGATTTAGATTCTACAGTAGCCTCTAAACCTTTACCAGGAACCATACGGAAAGAATCTACGGAATCGAAGCTTTCACCATGACGAGATGTAAAACCGTTCACAATTGCCTTGCCCAAAGGATGCTCAGATTTAGTCTCTACAGAGGCCACCAAGCGATAGAGTTCATCAGCATGCATGGAGCCTACCGTTTCAACAGCAGTCACCTCAGGCGTGCCGTAAGTCAATGTACCCGTTTTATCAAAGGTCATGGTATCAACCTTTGCCAACCGTTCCATAATATTACCACGGCGCACGAGGAAACCGTGTTGGCTCGCATTAGAAATAGCCGCCATAATCGCTGCCGGCGTTGCCAATACGAGAGCACAAGGACAGAACACAACGAGGATGGTTACAGCGCGGATGATTTCGCCAGTCACCACATAGGTGCCAACCGCTGCCAAGGCGCAATCACTACGATCCATGTGGCCCAACGGTCAGCGAGGCTAACGATTTTAGCATTGCCTGGATCGGTAGACTTAACGAGCTTTATCATACGTTGAATAGAACTGTCTTCGCCCTCTTTGGTAGCCGTCATATCGAAAGCACCAAATTGGTTAACCGTACCAGAGAATACTTCGTCACCAATCGTTTTATCAACCGGCATGGACTCGCCAGTCATAACAGATTGGTCAATCGCTGTATCACCAGTCACAATCGTACCATCCACAGGGATAACCTCGCCGGGCAACACGCGGATTACGTCGCCTACTGTTATGATATCTGCAGGCAATACCTCTTCCTTGCCGTTGCGAACGATGCGTGCCGTTGTAGGCGTCAATTTAACGAGACGTTCGATACCTGCTTGCGCTTTAGATACGGTAAACTCTTCGAGCATGGCCCCCAGTTGCATGATGAAAGCAATCTCTGCAGCCGCAAACACTTCACCGATGGCTACCGCCGCGATGAGTGCCAAGGACACAAGAAGGTCCGCCTTTACGTCAAACTCTTCGTACATAGCAACCGCTGCACCCCACACGATAGGCAATCCACACAAAATAATAGTGAACCAAGCCCAGTCGAACGGTAATCCTAATCGAATGCCTAATAAACTAAATACTACGCCAATACCACGGCTACTAATGTAACCTTTTCTCGATTCAAATCGAACCACTCTGCGACTTTGCTCCATCGTTCCATACGTACCTCCTGTGAAACCTCATATACCTATAGGGGTATATCCTATGATTATTTTATACCCCTATGGGTATATCGATGTCAACAACAAAATATGTGCAAATATTCATATTTACCTCCAAACATGGATAAACACTGGATCTAATGACATTATATAATTCATGCATTGATATATTACACAAATGAATGAGTAATCATTCATATATCCTGATAATCAGATGAATTTGTATATAGAAGATATTTTAATGTTCTATAACCTATGCGCTAGTCCCATAATGGTGCACTAAAATAACTATTTATCATAATTAAAAATAAAATATAGTCGACTTAAAGTCATACATGGTATGATTACAAACGACATGTTGTAGAAAGGATGTGTGACAATGTCGATTTTCTCTCCTGCTCCTCATATTGAACGTTTACCATGAGGCGCAAATCGATTCTACCTACAAACGTCTTCGTCGTGAAGTCTTTGCAGGTACATTTATTGGGTATGCTACATTCTACCTGATCCGTCAAAACTTTAGTTTGGCTATTCCGTACATGATTGCTGAATACGGTTACTCTAAAGCGGATCTTGGTGTAGTTATGACCATTTTATCCGTAGCTTACGGTGTGAGTAAGTTCGTTATGGGTAATGCGTCTGACCGCTCTAACCCTAAATACTTCTCCACAGTAGGTTTATTGCTCAGTGCTTTAGTTATGTTATTATTCGGTACTTTACCAGGTGTTATGAGCAGTATTCCTATCATGTGTGTTCTAGCCTTATTGAACGGCTGGTTCCAAGGTATGGGGTACCCTCCATATGCGAAAAACATGGTAACTTGGTTCTCCCGCTCCGAACGCGGTGTATGGTGGTCTTGGTGGAACGTATCCCATAACCTTGGTGGCGGTATCATCGCGCCACTTGCAACGTTAGGTATTTACCTATTTGGTACATGGCATAGTATCTTCTTCTTCCCTGCTATTATTTCCATCATCTTAGCTATTGTTACTTTCTTCTTGTTGAAAGACACACCTCAATCTTGCGGCTTACCGCCTATCGAGGAATATAAACATGAAGTAGTAACACATAGCCATAAAGACAATCACGACAAAAGTACTTTCAAAGAAATCTTCTTTAAGTACATTTTGCGTAATAAATACTTATGGTACCTTGCAATTGCAAATATCTTCGTATACTTCATCCGTTACGGCGTTGTTAACTGGGCTCCGACTTATTTAACAGCTGTGAAAGGCTTCACTAAAGAAGGTTCCCGTTGGGCATACTTCTTGTACGAATGGGCTGGTATTCCAGGCATGCTCGTAAGTGGTTACTTGAGCGACCGCGTATTCCGCGGCCGTCGTGCGCCAGCAACAATTTGCTTCATGCTATTTGTTATCTTGGCAATTCTTGTTTACTGGTTCAACCCAGCAGGCAATATTCTCATCTATAACTTAGCACTCATCGCTATCGGCTTCCTCATCTACGGTCCTGTTATGATGATTGGCCTTCAAGCGGCAGACATGGTACCACGCGTAGCAACAGGTGGCGCTACTGGTCTTACAGGTCTACTTGGTTACCTCATCGGTTCCGCTGGTGCTGGTGCGTTCATGGGTCTCATGGTTGACCTTTATGGTTGGGATGGCGGCTTCGTAGCCCTTGTTGGTGCATGTATCCTCGCTATCGTATTCCTACTTCACACTTGGAGACAAATCCCTAAGCAAAAGAATAATCTACAACTAGCTGTTGTATGAACATAAAAATCCCCTAGTAAACTAATTACTAGGGGATTTTAATTTATGTAATATACTTCAATTTATGTGACTTACTGTAATTTATGCAACTCATGTTAATGTATATGACTCATTATAAGTTATGCAACGCACAAAGAGCCATCTAATACTTTCAAATTATACACGAGACCAAGTCGCACCAAACCATGTAAGGCAACCGCCGTTACAGGATTAATGGAACCGAACACACCAGCACCGATGATCCCTATGTGGAATAGAACGGACACGATGAGCAGGCCCAAATGACACTGTTTTGCCTCTTTTGAAAGCTCTGCCGTCGGAGAATTATCATCCACAAGGGAGCCCATCATGAGCGCCACGAGAATGAGCTCCAAAGAACACGGGCAAAGCACTAATAACAAGGTCGCCGTATGCATGAGATCACCAGTTAATGCAAAGGATCCCATGGATAGCAACATAACGGCCACGACGATAACCGATGAATAGTTATTGATACCTTGACGCAAGGCTACAAGCTGTGTAGGCATGGTCGGCAACATATCATCATCCAAGGTGTAATGCGTCTCACCTGTAATGAGCTGCTCCAAGAAGAAGCCAGCGTGCACCATGATACCCACATAAGCCGCTGTATGATAATCACCAACGGCGATGAGCGCTACCATAGCTACAACAATAAGAAAATTAGCGTGAATCTCTAAATTATCCCAAATGCTCTGCACACTATTAATCAGCAATGGCAACCCACAAACGATAACAGTGACCCAAGCCAAATCAATGACTGGATACAAAGGCTCTGTGATTAAATCTAATAGTATAAACAAAATACCTAGCGCCAAAATGCCACCTTGCGTACGCAACGACACCTGCGCTACTAATGATTGTAAAAGCTTCATAAATACCTCTCTAGGTACTAGAACCGCCAAACTCAGTCCGAAAGAAACACAAAACAAAACAATACCCATAGGGTATATCTACAGTACAAATATTATACATAAAATACGTAATAAATACAAATTAAAATTATTGATAAGTAAGAGCGCTTTATTGAAGATTTAAATTTCTTTATTAGACGTAGAAAGAACAGATCCCTAAAAACGACTTAGCTCGCTTTGGAGACCTTTTAATAAGTCTTAGTTGAAGATACTGATTTCATATAAAAAGAAAAGCCCCCATCTCTAAAAATGACTTAACACTAAGAGGTATTAGTTGATAGCTCTAATTTCTTTATTAGAACGTGTAGAAAGAACAGGTCCCTAAAAACGACTTAGCTCGCTTTGGAGGCTTTTAGGGACCTGTTCTTTCGGTTAACTAATATGAAATTAGAGCTTCAACGCCTCAATCCATTCTGCTTCTTTAAATCCAACGAGTACTTTGTCTTTTAGAACCAAGATAGGACGTTTTACTAACATGCCATTAGATGCTAATAAAGCTACTTTTTCTTCTTCGCTAAGGTTTGGCAATTTATCCTTTAATTGTTGTTCACGGTAGAATCATACCAGACGTATTAAAGAATGCTTTCAAATCCTTGCCAGATTGTGGATACCAAGCAGCGATTTCCTCAGCTGTAGGATTTTCAGCTTTAATATCACGAGCAGTGTACTTAACTTTATGATCATCTAAGAATTTCTTTGCTTTTTTGCATGTTGTGCATTTAGGGTATTCAACGAATAGCATAGGTTCTCCTTATATCAATATTCAATATTATAACAACTTACTTATATATTAAGTATACCAAATATATCGAAAATTATCAATATCTTATTGGCAATCTACAGGTTCTAATGCTTCACAATGCTTAATAGATGCTAGCGCTTCTTCCATACCTGCACTAAGTTTTGCTGTACGCAAATCAACATCCATCTGTAAACGCAAGAAAATACCCTTCTGAAACGCCAAAATATTTTGCCAGACGCAAAGATGTATCTGCAGAAATAGACCGTGTGCCATTCAGAATTTCTTGGACTCGTGAAACAGGCACATGTATATCCTTAGCCAATCGATATGCAGATAGTCCTAATGGATCCATAAACTCTTCTTTTAATATTTCACTAATGGTTGGCGTAGGAATAAACTTTTCCACATTAAATTCCCTCTCTATTAATGATAATCAACAATTTCTACATCGTAAAAGCTATTAATCCGCAAGCTATACTGACCAAATCGATTTCCTTGCAACAACTCCAAGCGATTACCCGGTGGCCAACGTAAATCTTGTAATGATTCAGCATTATCAAGCAGCATTAATTTACGAAGTGCTAAACGCTGTATAAACGGAGAAAATCGTTTAGAAAAGCTTTGGTAATAAACTTTTTCTGTTTCCTTATCCTTAAATCCGATAATCATAGAATCTCTCCTTTGATTATACCCGTTAAACAGGTATAATTCAACAATATATACCTGAATAACAGGCATATTGAAATTAAAATATTTCTGCATGCCATTTCGGTAAAAGATTTCTAGATAATACCAGTCAAATCCTACTTTAACAGTGACTCTATTGGTCACCTATTTCGGAATGTAAGGATCTACATACATCAACTTACTTGAATTGAGGAATATCATCAACTTGATTAAGTTGAGAAATATCATAAGTTAATTTATTACGAAATAATTTTAGAAAATAAAAAGACCTATATCCTCCACCATCTCATGTACAAGGTACATATTAAAGGTTTAGAGAATATAGGGCTCCTATTTACATCAAGAATGTTAAGCCCATAGCTACGAAGATAGCTGGCAAGAGGTTAGCGATACGCACTTTACCAGGCCAGATGAGGTCGATACCAACGCAGAAAATCAGAATAGATCCAACGTAGGATAGGTTATCGATGGCACTAGGTGTCATCAGTGGTGCTGCGATGTGTGCCATAGCAGTGATAATCCATTGAGTGATGCCTACAGGAATAAAGGAGAACAGCGCCCCTTTGACCCATTGAGGATACCATAACCATAACGATGATACCATCGAGGATGCCTTTCAATAATAGCGTCTGGTAATTACCAGTAAGACCGTCTTGAATGGAACCTAGTACACCCATAGCACCTACGGTAAAGGTAAGAGATGCTGTAATGAAAGCATGGGTAAACTTTGGATCACCGGCGTTGCCAGTGCGAGCTTTCACCCAGTCACCAAATACAGTAATCCAATGATTCAGGTCGATGACTTCGCCAATAACGGCACCTACAACCATGCTAATAATCATCAGCAAAGGCCCCGTCGTTTGCAGCGTACCGTTCACGATAACGAGCATATACTGCATGGCGCCGCTCATACCGAGGAGTAGCACGATGATGCCGCTCACCATCATGAGCGTCTGTTTTAAATTTTCTTTCATAAACCGACCAAATGCGAGGCCGCAAAGGCCGCCGGCTATAATAAGGCCAATGTTAATGGCCGTTCCCAAACCAATCATATATTTCCCTTCTTTAATTGTGAAAGTAACTGTGTTAAATCATGTTTAGTATAGCAACTACATCGAAATAAATCAATTCACATGACATACAACTAAATGAACACAAAAAGCCTCTATCCACTTAAGGACAGAGGCTTTATGCAGATTTATAGCGTTTGAGAGAGAAGATTATGAGAGTTCCGCTTTGGAGAGAGAATATGTTTGTATATAAAGCGGACTAACATATGATGAGTCGCTATCACCTCATCGACTTTAGTGTACACCCAACTCTATAGAATAACAAGTTCACCTTTGTAACATCTACTATGCACGAAAATTATTGTTAACTTATAATACAGCAATTAATGTGCTATCACCCTTCTTCGTCGGCAGGTAGTCGCACTATATCTGCACTTTGATTGATCTCATCAAGGCAAGGACAGTCTTTACCGTGATCGTTGATAAGGCCGCTAGCTTGGAGATGCGAATAGATGGTAACAGGTCCCACAAACTTGAAGCCCCTCTTCTTTAGGTCTTTGCTAATGCGCGTAGATAGGCCGTTCTTAGCGGGTACCTGCCCTTCAGGATGCCTGTCATAGATAATTGTCTTGTTATCTGTGAAAGCCCAAATATAATTGCAGAACGAACCAAATTCAGATTGAATACGTTTAAAAGCGGAAGCATTGCTTATAATCGCTGCAATTTTAGGACGAGATTTGAGCATCCCCTCGGTTCGCATAATCCTGTCGATATCGCTTTCACCATAAGAAGAGACTGCCTCAATATCAAAGTTATCAAAGCAGCCTCGAATGATGTCGCGTTTATTTAAAATAGTAAGCCAGCTAAGGCCACATTGGAGGCTTTCAAGACAAAGATGTTCAAATTGAAGCCTATCATCATGAATTGGTCGGCCCCACTCATGATCGTGATACGCCTGATACAAAGGTGTCGTCGGCCATTTACAAGTAATCTTTTTCATTATACACCCCCATGTGCCCATACGAGGACGTCATACATGAGCGCCACCACGAGGCCCATCACAAGATGACCGCCTACGTAAAATGGCACTAGATAATAGATGAATAACAATAGAGAATGCAAGGTTTTGCGGAGCCATATAATCGGTGTAGACGTGCCGCCACCTACCTTGCCGTCGAGCCAGTTATGGACGATGTAAATCGGCGTGCCCAAACGATGAATCCAATCTGGCACGCGCACTCTAGGATTTAAGCCAGGGCAATAGAAAATCACTAGCGGCAAAGCCACCGCATCAAGGATAAGCAAGACGGTTAATATCAAAGCAAACCAGTCTACTTCGCCTTCCCACGTGAGAGGATGTGCCACAAAACGAGCACCCCACAAATAGGCTTTGTATACGATATACGGTTCTAATAGCCATAATAAGGGCTTCACTACACTCATGGGACTACCTACACCAAACACAAAATAATAAAAACTACGCATCTGCGTAGTCGTTTCAGATATACAACGTTCTGATCGCATCGATTTAACTATAAGAACTACAGATATTTTTAGGCCCAAAGGTGAGTCTAAAAACATCAATTCACACACACGATTTTTAGTCCTTTTATACATCGATTTCTATACTATTATTATATCAGATTTTGTCTTTTTTGTGGGGTTAAAATTCACAAAATTTTGCTAAAATATACAATTTATAGTAGTTATCAACAAAAGAACCCACTATATAAGACATTCCTCACTAATGGTTCATATATGCTTATTTTTCATCAAATTTATGACTAATTTTTATAAATTTCTTAGAAAAATGTAGCATAAAAAACAACATAAAAACTAAAACAAAGAACTAAGAATTTGTATCAATACTATGTGGCATTTTATGCCCATGCTCTATGTTATTATTAATACAGGTAGTAAATACCGTCTCACTTTCTCCGTTTGATAACGGCAAAAAGGCAGCCATAGGGGCTGCCTTTTTTGTATGCCAAAATCGTTTTAGCTATAATATGTTTCGCTTCGTTGAGCTATATTTTATTAATCTGTAACCTATTTTTCTATAGCCTCAACTACTTCGCCGATGTACATATAATGCGGTTCCCAGTGATCTTTACCAGCTTGGGTGTACGCGGATGGATTGGCTGCATAATATTCCTTTACGCTATCCGCCAAATGGGCTTCATCAAATTGATGTTCATACAGTTTTTTACATACAAATGTTAGATCTGCTTCTTTGAAAGTCACGCCGTTCCCTGCCGCCACTGGTGTTAGCCCAGAGTTAGCTACCTTATCTTCGTTGCGACCAGAATGAGAACCCAAATAACCTAGAGCCTTACGTTGGCTTTCAGGGAAGAAACTAACTGTAAAGGTATCGTATTTTGCCATGAATTCTTGAGTATAGCGAGCTGGATGGATGTACACAGTCACGGTAGATATATCATTGCCAAGCATGCCCCACACGTTGCCCATGCTGCCCCAGCTAACTGTACATGTATTGAAATCCTCAAGCGTACCGGCCGTAACAAGAGCCCAACGCTCTTCAAACATGGTAAATGCTTTATAATCCTTTGTTTCAAATGGTTTCATAATAACCTCCGAACATAAAAATTACTTAACAACAACCTCATCAAAATGTTGCTTATATACTTCATAATACACCGCTTGTAATATATTGTGTATATTGCATAAAAGAGTATTATATGCTATAATCCGCCTTGTATAGCAGTATTTTGTACTATTGTACAATATAGGAGTTTTTATTCTATCTCTATAAAGTAATAAAGGAGTGTGATCCCATGGAAAATGTTGTTGCCTCAATTTTTCATATTGAAAGTGAAGCCTTTCAGGCCTTTTCAGAATTAAAACAGTTTCGTCAAACTGAAAATACAAAATTAGCTCAGGCTTCAATTGTAAAAGCTGAAAATGGTGTTATTAACGTCAAAGATAACTTTGATTTGATGGATTCCCTAGGAGATGATTATTTCGAAGGCGGATTAATTGGTAGTTTAATCGGAATTTTAGGTGGACCACTAGGTGTTCTCTTTGGTTTTGCTACTGGTGGAGCAATTGGCGCCTCCGTTGGTTCAGCCAAAGAATTGGCCAAATCGGCATTAATTACAACCGTTAGTAATAAGTTGACAAATGGCGAAGTAGCTATTATTGCACTTGTACAAGAAAATGATGAATCTGTTTTAAATGCTATTTTTGAAAAGTATCAGGTTGACATTGCTAGATGGGATGTCGCTACTGTTGCGGCAGAAATAGAGTCAGCTCTCAAAATTCAAATAGATTTAGAGCATCAAGCTAAAGCTCGCTTAATTGCGGATAAAAAAGAAGCTCGTCGTGAAAAATTTGATAAATTGAAAGCTAATATTAAAGAGAAATTTTCGAAAATATTAACAGACTGAAGAGACTGAGGTAAAAAGATTTCGATTTTTGAAAATCTTTACTATTAAGCTATTTAAATAAATGGTTTAAATTAATAAAAAAGCGACCAAACGGAGTTTTCTGGCACTTAAACTTCTGTTTGGTCGCTTTTTATGTTAGTCATGTAAATTTGTAGCTAATTTACATGACTTTTCTATATTCTCTAATAATAGGCACTGATGATTTATCATAGGTACACTGGTCTCCTGAATCAAAGCTTATAGAGTTATGGTTCGTCTGGATACGAGGGTCAACATATATAGGTATTATAGGTTTTCTAACCAAATGTGAGTCATTCGTTTTTGCCCCACTTTTGCCCCATTTTTAAATCATGACATTGAAAATACCTAAAAGTACCTTCCGAAAATCATCTATATTTCAATATTTTTGATTACTTTCAATATGAAAATTTCATACGAATTCATGTAGCTGGCATAAAAAGTGATTATAATATAGGGCGTTACAATAATCCGAGTCGAACCATTGAGGACTATCGAGTGTTAACCGATAATGGAAGTCTCAATTTAGAAATTGACTATGCTGATTACAAAGATCAGAATTGGCGTAACACTAAAATCCCCTATGAGAAACTAACAGATAATAACGTCCGTAAATTCTTACAAGATAAGGCCAAAAGCAATCCAGTAAAACAGATTTCTGATATAAAGGGCACTGTATTTTCATATCCTACTGTTACCTACAGCACTTGGGATAGCATGAAGATGCCACACTTTGAAAAACGGTAAAAAAACAACGCTCACCATCGACACGATCAATTTTAAATTTAAGGGCTATAACATGCGTCATCCCTTATATCACGCAGGGTTTGTCTATTATGATAACAACCCCGTCCTGAACAAGGTTCCTACAGATAAATTATTGGCTAATTATGTGCTTCCCTCTGTACAAAACCTAAATGAATTAAATCAATATTCACGCATAGAAAGCTTAAACGGTGTACAATACCGCGTACCAAAAGACGCCATATACGAAGGTGAAAGTAAGGGCTCTGAACACCAAGATATTAGATACTACAAAAAAGGAGATATAACATTCTTTGTTTCTACTGACAATGTTCCTAGAAACCCATATGCGCACGAACTTGTTATAAACGGTCATTACAATTTTAAAACTGATTTAGATACGTTCTGGGATATTTACTATTACCACCCAACATCAGATTATATTAATTATACCGTTATATGGAACAATAATATTCCTGGACTATCCATACACAGCTATGAACCTAATAAGGATGATCACATCCTAACCTTTAACTCCTATGATGGGACCTATAGCTTTACCTATGTCATCTTTTATCCAAGCTTTTTAAATGCTGAGGAAGTTCAAAAATTACGGAATATGATTGAGTTCTTTTTGACTCTACCAATAACCCTAGCTTTTAAACTGAAAGAACATGTTCTATTTCCAGATACAGCAGAGCGTCATCCCCATTAAAATGCCTTTGAAAATCTAATAAGATATAAACGAAACAGCCAGTACTGCAAATCGCAATACTGGCTGTTTTTATATCTCACTATTTCTTTATCTATATAAGTGTCTCCGCTCATATAGATAAAATATAAATCGGCCTTATATAAGACTTATTTAAGGCTAGTCCTCTATAGCCTCAACGACTTCGCCGATATACATATAGTGCGGTTCCCAGCATCCTTACCAGCTTGGTGTACACGGATGGATTAGCTGCATAATATTCCTTTACGCTATCTGCCAAATGATTTTCATCAAATTGGTGTTCATACAGTTTTCTACATACAAATGTTAAATCTGCTTCTTTGAAGGTCACACCATTTCCTGCCACTACTGGTGTTAGCCCAGAGTTAGCTACCTTATCTTCGTTGCGACCAGAATGAGAACCTAAATAACCAAGCGCCTTACGATGGCTTTCAGAGAAGAAACTAACTGTAAAGGTATCGTATTTCTCCATAAATTCTTGTGTATAACGAGCTGGATGGATGTACACGGTCACCGTGGAAATATCGCCGCCATTAGGACCCCCATACGTTGCCCATACTGCCCCAGCTAACTGTACACGTATTAAAATCATCAAGCGTACCAGCCGTAACAAGAGCCCAACGTTCCTCAAACATGGTAAATGCCTTATAATCCTTCGCTTCAAATGGTTTCATAATAACCTCCGCACATAGAATTTAATTAACAATAACCTCATCAAAATGTTCTTTATACACTTCATAATACACCGCATCAGCGATATCGTAAAACTCTTTATTTAGAGAATCTTTCACAACGGGTCTGCGCAGAAAAGGCACCTCGATTGATAGGCCGAGGCGTTCCGTCAAAATCAAAGCGACTGATTTCCTCTTCATCGCGCATAATCCCGGGATTAGACCACATATCTTCATTCATAGTCGCATCCGTATCCACATCAGTATTACTCGTTGCTGATCCTTGCTGTTGCGCCCGATAGGACTTACTAGCTACGGAATTACTACTATCATAGGTGAAAGTCATGTCCTTAACGGTAATCACTTTCTCTTCATTCCACTGATACGCTTTATATACCGTCGCCTTAATCGTATAAATAGGCGGCTCAAACCCGATTACCTTCACCGTATTCACGTCAATATAGGTCGCGCCACGCTCGTCTACATTAGGAATATCCGACACAAACTGAGATACCTGTTTAAATTGTGGCTGAGATGTGAGCTCCTCAATCGTAACTGCTTGGAGCTGGGATGGTGAAAGCTAGCATAAGCCCTAGCGTTATTAAAAATCGATGTAACATATATCCTCTCATCTTTCTAAACATTTACAACATAAATAAGCACAACCTTATAAGCATAAGTATACTATGCAAACAAGACTGTGCCTATTATCTATTATCTATTTATATTTTAGATTGTGTAGGAGTTTTCTTTAATTAGTATATATAAGGTTTATCTTAATTTGACGATATATATCTTTATCCCTATAATATAAGTAGATAGTCAGACGAGTCGCAACGTCAGGCTCATCTCTGAAAAAAAAAAGCTTGAGAAATGGCCTTTCAGTTATCGAATCATCTAAGATAATCATAACCACCCGTAGAACGGGTGGTTTGCTCTGACCCTATAAGGGTCTTTCTAGTGGTAGCCCTCTAAAGAGGGCTTTGAATGATCTGACAACCACTCTATTACCACTGGCTGCCCCCTACTCGGGGGCTTTTATTTTGCCTATTTTACCGGCTCACCCGTAAACGGGTCGGTATATTCTTTAAAGTTTAATGTATCTTGTGCTATATCTTCTTGTAGTTGATTGCGAATATACTCTTTTATCGCTCCTTCGTATCTTCCCACTGTATCCACATAATATCCTCTACACCAAAAATGTCTATTTCCATACTTATATTTTAAATTTGCGTGTTTATCGAATATCATGAGGCTACTTTTGCTTTTTAAATATCCCATAAAACTTGATACACTTAAATGTGGTGGAATAGTTACTAGCATATGAATATGATCCGGACAGCATTCTGCCTCTATAATCTCTACATTTTTTCTATTACATAAATCTCTTAAAATTTTACCTACATCAGCTTTTATCCGTCCATAAATTATTTGCCTTCTATACTTTGGTGCAAAAACAATATGATATTTACATCTCCATTTACTATGTGATAAGCTTTTTACGTCATTCATTGACATTGAACCTCCTATGTTGAAATGTTGTGGTTGCCAGACCAACTTCATTTTACCACTAGGAGGTTCTTTCCTTTTCTCTAAGAATTTTTTACCGACCCCCAGTTTAACTGGGGGTTTAGTCATGCCTATTCGGCGTAAACGAAGGGCTATTTGTCTTTTCCAAGACAAATAAGCGCTATTATAGTCCAAAGGCAATAACAACCGTTATTACCTGTAATAAGAGCATGATTATTTCATAATCACTCATAGACTTATCCCTCCCTTCAAAAACGAAGAGAGGCCCAACCTCGTCCAACTATCCTAAGTCTATTATAGAACGAACTAATATACGATACAATAAGTATTATATTATACAAATATACGAATAAACTAATAAAAGCTGAGCTACTTAATCAACATAGTAGCTCAGCTTTTTAGTTAATTTAACATTTGCTAGAATACTAATAATTTATCAATGGAATGCTTAAAACAGAATACCATAAAAACGTTAACACTAAATTTCTTATTGAGTTAATATTCTAATCCACTCCATATACCACGGATTAAACATTGAATTCGAAGCTAATTTCTTTTTATGGTGATCAGTCATACGCCACTGAGTTTCTTTTCGTAAGCTTTCCGCATTATCAAAGCTGGCATACTCGACCATATCACGCAATTGTTTATGCTTATACGGTGATTTACTTTCATCATAATCAATGCGATAACTATAATAATATTCGGAATCCTTTGTAAAATGGCGCAAATAGGACTCACCATTAGGTTTATATCGATCAATTAAGAATCCTGGAAGACCATTATTCCAAACTGTTGCATACTGTGTAGGAGCCTCAAAGTCACCATATTTATTCAAAAAGAATAAAATTTGTTTTCTTGCAAGGCTTCTATCGGAAAGTTTAGGGTCTATTTTATAGCGTAACAACCCGAATCTTAATTCCTGCATCTTCATAAGTACGAACCTCATATTTATTATCTTCCAATGCTTCGCTCACAAGCTTAGCCTTTTTAGGAATACGATAACCGAAATTATCCCAATGTTTAACATGGCTATAATTATCCAGCCCAGATAGAGATTCAATAGATGGAATAATATAATTACTCATTACTACTTCAGCTATTTTATCTTGGAATGGTTCCTTCATATCACCACCTCCAAGATATGTAATACCATAGGTAGTGTTCGTGTTCTTAGGCGTAAACTCTGTATACATCACATGTGTCTTGGCTTTAAGGATTTTCCAAGATGCATTTTCTAAGCCCGGATAGCTATAGACACCTTCATTGTGCATACGTTTACTAAATTCTTTGCCATGTGGTGACCCCACCATTAAAATGCTTGTAAAGCCACGAACTACAAATAAAGGGCCCTCACTCGATTTAGATTTAACCGTATCTCCCCGCAAGCTGATATTTGGTACAGATAAACGGATATTCTGCTTTCCTTCATGAAGTAAGATAACAGTAGATTGTGAGAATTCTGCCAGCTTATAAGGCTTAACAATATCTGGTTTTGCCTTAAAAATCTTATAGTTATCTGCTTTCGGCTCCTCCTCCAAGCTCTGTACTTCCACGCTAAAGGCTTCAGCTTCTTTTTTGGCATTTTCATTAATATGGGAATAATTTTCGTACGCATTAGCAGGAATACTCGCATCCGCACCTGGAACGGGTGGTTGCCACTTTGGCACTTCAATCTGTACAGCGCTTGACATTCATGGTAAAAGCAGCTGCTAATGCCATCATGATTATACTTTTACGTAACATAAAACCCTCTTAAAATTTACAAACACAATACACACAACCGTATTACATTTTCGTATTATATTTTTGTATTACATTCTTTCTTGACTTTGAATGCGGATTACCTTATTTCTCAATGTTTCAACATTTGCAAAGTCAGAATATTCTAAAGTATTGCGTAACTGAATATGAGAATATGGTATAGCTCCATCAGTATAAACTAGACTCATAATATATACATTCTTGTCATCGTATAAGAATCGATGCATTATAGATTTTTTCCCTGGTTGATAATTATCTACTAAAAGACTAGGTACGCCATTATTCCAAACAGATGCTGCCTGAATAGGCGCATCACCTATTATCTGGCGCTCTGGTCGTACTTCTACAAGTTCATTAAAAAAGGAATACATGTATTTATCTTTTACTTTTATAGGTTTCTTGGCCACAACAAATCGTATACCCGCTCTACGATAGTCCCTCACTTCAGTAGAGTCCTTTAAGGATTTCTGTGCTATGAGTGTAAGACCTTTAGGAATACGATACATGAGATTATCCCAGTTGATGCTTTCACTATACTGATCCATATCATCTAAAGAGCGAATCGACGGAATCACATAATTACTCATAACGCGTTCGAGCTTGTCAGTAACGGGCTGATTTTTGTAGCTAAGCCCTATGATATATTCTTGATTCGGCTGATTATCTAAACCAACTACGGCAACCATAGCAGGCCTATTTTCGCCGAAAAGACTCGGTTTCAATAGCCCATTTACCATGTGTGATCCCGCGGATATATAAACTCCCCTTTTCGCTCTGTTTTTAGTTTGCCTAATGCATCATCATAATTCTGTTTCGTGCCGATTGCAAAAAACTACGGAATGTTCTCTTACAATAGATAAGCGTTCACCATCACTGAGGTTTGGATAGTATTTACTTGCTAATAGTAGTCCAGGAACAGAGGCTCGGATGTTAGTACGATCATCATGCAATAACACAACTGCAGACTCATTAGCGATTAAATCCATCACCTTTTTAGAACCACTTGCTATCTCATTAGCTTCATCTCGTGTTAGCCCCCAGTCGGTTATAAATATTTCCCTTATTCTTTTCAGCTTTAGAATCTAACTTTATAACATCACTAGTTCCTATATTACTCAAGCTACCGCCCGATAATTCTCATATGCATTGGCAGGAATGCTCGCATCAGCACCTGGCATAGGTGGCTGTCCAGCTGGAACTTCGATCTGCACAGCGTTGACATTCATGGTGAAAGCAACCGCTAATGCCATCACAATTATACTTTTACGTAACATACAAACCCTCTCTTCTTTTCTTCTCTCACATTTACAACATAAATAAGCACAACCTTATTAGCATAAGTATACTATGCAAATAAGACTGTGCCTATTATTTATCATTTTATATTTAAGTGTTTATTCTATTCATATGAATCAGACATGTAAGTTATTTAAATGAATAGAGATCGGAAATAAAATATGTAATGAAATATAGCATATATAAAGTAAGGAGTTAATGCAAGCAACGTTCCAATGGCGATAATAATATATATCAAAAGACATAATGCTAGTAAAACTACTAGACTATTAATTATAACTTTATAAATCAGTGCCTGCTCTTTCTTAGATCGTATCCACGCTTTAGCCCTATAATATACTTTAGGTTTATTAAAGGCTAGTGGTAATCGTTTACACCATAGAACAAGCCAAGGAATAAAGAGTATATTACCAAAGAGAAAAATCATATATAAGTCATAACTCCCTAAGGGGTATAAGTACGGCGTTAAATCAGGGTTCTGTAAGCTATGAATAAACGCCTCTATGGAGCCTATCCATAGAGAAACGAGCAAATACTTAACGTAAAGCACTAGTATAATTTTAAAAATGTATTTAAATGTACTCATTCGCTATTCTCTATCTAATCATATACATACTTAATAGCATAAGTATACTATGCAAATAAGACTGTGCCTATTATCTATTTATATTTTAGATTGTGTAGGAGTTTCCTCTATTAGTATATATAATGTTTATCTTAATTTGACGATATATATCTTTATCCCTATAATATAAGTAGATAGTCAGACGAGTCGTAACGTCAGGCGCATCTCGAAAAAAGTAAAACATTAGGAAATGGCCTTTCAGTTATCTAGTCACACTAGGCAACGGAGGGCTATTTGTCTTTTGTGAGACAAATAAGCGCTATTAATGCCCCAAAGGCAATAACCACAGTTATTACCTGTAATAAGAGCATGATTAATTCATAATCACTCATAGACTTATCCCTCCCTTCAAAAACGAAGAGAGGCCCAACCTCGTCCAACTATCCTAATTCTATTATAGAACGAACTAATATACGATACAATAAGCATTACATTATATAAATATACGAATAAACTAATAAAAGCTGAGCTAATTCTATAACTAAATAGCTCAGCTTTTTTGTGCCTGATAATCCAATATAATCATCTATAAATCAAAATTTTACTGACTTTATCGCCTTTTTGTTCAAATTGTATTCCATGCATAATATCCGTACGATAGCGATATTTCCCATAAAACCATCGATTATTAGAGTCTACTAAATCAGGTCTACCGTATACATTAAGGACTTTTCGCATAGAGTCGCCTACGGCAATGCCTCTATGTGTTGTGGCATCACGATTCTCGATCATCATATAGGTAACAACTGACTCTACACCATCCATTTTTAAATTCCCAAAGGTAACACCACCATAGGTAATTCCTCTACTCGTCTCTTTAGTTGGTTGACCTAGACTAGCTTTCACGCTATCAAATGTATTGCCTAAAGAAACACCCAAGAACCATCATATCCTCGTCTGGTAAGTTAGCACCTACAAGTTGTCCTCCCGCATAATGAGTATACTGCTCAGCTTTAGGCCAATCATAAGACTGTTTTGCTGCATTTGTTTCAAGACGGTCCCAAGTTTTACTCAGCCAACTTGCATCTGCCATATAACTATAACCACTTACCACTTGCATACCTATAACAAGCCCCATAATATACCTTAGGCTATCAAATCGGGGTATAGTTTTACACCACAAAATTAGCCACGGCAAAACCCAAATATTCCCAAAGCAAAAAATCAATACGGGAAGATAATGCCCTAATGGATATGCTTCTAATACATATCGATCATATAGTAATTGATAGAAAACCCAAATAGAGACTCCCCAAATAAGTAAAAATACAAGCTTTAACAAGAGCCCTAAAAACAAGTTTAATCATCAATCTAAGTCTATCCTCGATTCTGACCATTCTAATACTATCCATAATTTATTATGTCTCATCGTCATAAGCTATGCCATATGCTTTTTTATACAGCAAATTCGGCAATTTATATTTTTCATCACCAAAATCAGCAGGTAGAATCATATTTAGATTTTCTGCATACACACGTTGTTGACGAATTTGTCCATCATTATAATAGGTACCGCCATCATTAACAGTTCCAGTGATTCCTGAGTTCCCTTGTTTTGCACGCCAAATAGAGATATACGGTATCTTATTGCCTTGTTTTAGAAGCTTGATTATGAGCATTAATTAAATGACGCAAAGACTGATCCATTTGGTAATCGTATTGTAACTGAATACCTTGAATCATATTAGCAGCAGGCATAGAAACATAAATGCTAGCTTCGATACGACGATGACCATTCGGTGCCGATACAGCTTAACAGATGAAAGGTCCAAATATTTTCCATCCCCTCGTCCAGAGTCAGCACTCGAATCGATGTGCTCAAATCGCTCTGAGTTTAATAACTCAGCTTGTGCTACGGCTTGCCCTTTCATGGGCAATACGAGGCAGGCTAATAACAATAGTGAAAGTAAATATATGCGTTTCATCGTCCACCTCACTGTACAACAATATCATCAAAATACTGCTGATAGGCAGCCATAAACATAGCCTCTGCTATACAATACATAATGGTATTATTTCGCTTGAGTGGGAACTTGCGCATATCATTTCGATATTGCATTTGCTGTGCTGCCCCATCGAATGAATATTTTGCCACAGCTACGTCCACTAGAGATAAGCCAGATTTACTTTCACTAGCCTCAATCAAAGCCAACGTAGACGGGCTTGGATTCATCATATGAGACGAATGGATTAAGGTAGCTAGAGAATAGTTTGTATCATAATCCACAGTAAGTTGTTTCTCTTCAATCGTAGATTGGTAATCTGTATCTATTACGACATAATAGGTACCACGCAAAGAATATTGTGGGGGTGCATAATGAGTCGCCTCAATAGAATAGGTGTTCAAATAGATATATAAACCACCGCGCTCCATCGTAGGATTCATCGCCTGAACATGAACTAATTTGAACTGTGGCGATGTCTGTAATTCTTGTAATGTGATTGCCTCTGTGGGCATGGTGAAAGCCAGCAATACAAGGACTAGCATTAAAATACGTTGAACCATAAAAACCTCTCTCAAACTAAATAGTCAAATACAGCTTATTTACTTAACAGTTTAACCCATTACATATACCATGGAATAAAGATGGAACTATTTTCAAGTCTCTCCTTATATGCCCCTTCTTCCCGCCATTGTGGCTCTTTTCGTAACTTTGCCGCATCATCAAAGCCTACGTATTCAATCATATCTCTTAGCTGCTTATGCGTATACGATGTTTTACTTTTATCATAATTAATGCGATAACTGTAATAGTATATAGAATCTTTTACAACATGACGAAGATATGATTCACGATTGGGCTTATAGGCATCAACTAAAGAGCCAGGAATTCCGTTATTCCACACTACGGCGTACTGTGTAGGCGTATCCAAATCATTATATTTATGTAAATAATATATTATTGGAACCTTAATCAGCGTATTATCTGTCTCTTTACTCATGATTGCGCTACGTATTACCCGTATTTTAACCCCTGTATCCTCATAGGTTCTCACCTCATGTCTCTCATTTTCTACGGCTTCACCGACTAATTTAGCCGTTTTAGGAATACAATAGTTAAAGTTACCCCCAATGCTCAATCTGACTGTAATTATCTAATCCAGATAAAGATTCTATGGACGGAATAATATAATTACTCATCACCACCTCAGGTGCTTTATCTTGATATGGATCTTCTGTATTAACCCACCCACCCCATAAGTAACTCCATACGTTGTCTTTGTATCATCCGGAGTGAATTCCGTATACATTATGCGAGAATTGTTTGACATGAACTTCCAAGATGCATTCCTCAACCCTGGATAATTATATTTTCCTTTACTTTCAGAATATTTATTAAGCTCTTTAGCATGCGGTGGTCCTACTACTAAAAACGAACTGAGACTACGAACAGCAAATAATGGCTCTTTTTCCAGGCTCAGTTTCTATCACATCACCACGGAAGCTAATATTTGGCACGGATATTCTAATATTCTTATCCCCTTCATGAATCAATACAACTGTAGACTGCGAATAATCTGCAAGCTCCGAAGCCTTAGAAAACCAGGATGTTCCTGATTTAGCTTATCAAGCGTAGATGGCGGATTTTTAGGATTCGATTTTGCAAATTGACTATATGACTCTGCCTCTTGCTCCGCAACTTTATTAATATGCCGATAATTCTCATACGCATTAGCAGGAATACTCGCATCCGCCCCAGGCATAGGTGGCTGTCCGTTTGGCACTTCGATCTGCACAGCACTTACATTCATTGTGAAAGCAGCTATCGCCGTCATCAGTAGACTTTTACGTAACATAAAAACCTCTCTCAACTTACAACATAAATAAGCACAACCTTATTAGCATAAGTATACTATGCAAATAAGATCGTGCCTATTATTTATAATTTTATAATTTAGTATATAAGATTTATTTCTATTGATATTTCTAAGATTGATATTTATAAGGTTTATCTCTATTTGACGATATATATCTTTATCCCTATAATATAGGTAGATAGTCAGACGAGTAGTGACGTCAGGCTCATCTCGAAAATCAAAATACTTAGGAAATGGCCTTTCTGTTTACTTAGCTACCATGCGGTAACGGAGGGCTATTTGCTTTTTGTAAGGCAAATAAAACCGACCTACTAATCAAATAGTAACTCGGTTTTTAGTGTGTTTAAATTTTGATAATAGACTAATCATTTATCAATGGAATACTTAAAACAGTAGAGACAGTGATTAAGATATACACTACAAGACATAGTTTTAGCAAAAGCAGTAAACTGCCAAATAGGACTTTGTAGATAGGTGCTTCTTGTTTCTTGGATCGTATCCAGTCTTTAATTTTATAATATATTTTTGGTTTGTTAAAAGCTGGCGGTAATCGCTTACACCATAAAACAAGCCACAGAATACAACATATATTACCAAAGAGAAAGAATAGAAATAGGCCGAACTGCTCCAATGAAGATGCTTTCAATATATAAATATAATAGAGTAGCTGAGTAAAGGTCTCTACAAAGTTAATCCATAGATAAATAAGATAAGCCTTAAACAAAAGCACTAATATAATTTTGATGTACTTGAGTATACTCATTGCCTCTCTCCTATCTAATACCATAAAACTTTAACACTAAAGTTCTTATTGAGTTAATATTTCAATCCATATTTAGTTTCGTGCCTATTATTTATCATTTATATTTTAGATTGTATAGAAGTTATCTCAAATTAATATATAAGATTTATCTCCATTTGACGATATACATCTTTATCCCTATAATATAGGTAGATAGTCAGACGAGTAGCTGCGTCAGGCTCATCTCTAGTTACATAAAACATGAAGAAATGGCCTTTTCGTTTTATACTAATCTCCAGATTAGTGGAAATGAAGGGCTATTTGTCTTTTGTGAGACAAATAAGCGCTATTAAGGCTCCAAAAGCAATGACAATAGCCAAGACTTGTAAGAGGAGCATGATTATTTCATAATCACTCATAGACTTATCCCTCCCTTCAAAAACGAAGAGAGGCCCAACCTCATCTAACTATCCTAAGTCTATTATAGAACGAACTAATATACGATACAATAAGGAACGAATAATAGAGATATACAGATAAATGCAAAAACGCCCGTCATTAACGGGCTATTTTTTACTCCTACTATATATACATTCTCCAACGCGCCAAGAAACTCCTCGTTGTAATTTCCCCAGTTTTTAGGGATAATAAAGTTATACTTGCGTACGCACAACACAAGTAGGTAAGGGTGATTTAGTATGTGTCTCTAACTAGTTTGTAGTTTAGGAGGTGGCATATGGATTCTTTAACTATTATATGGATCATTGTTTGTGCCTATTTATTACTGAATTTATTGGTCGGCGTGTATTGTCATATTCGTGTAAAAGATAGTACTGACTATCTACTCGCAGGTCGTCGTATTGGGGTTCTTATGACGGCAGGCACATTAGCGGCTACGGAAATCGGTGGTGGGAGTACCGTAGGTGTAGCCGCGAAAGCGTATGGTTCTTGGGGTTTATCTGCAGGTTGGTACGTAGTCTCTGCAGGGATTGGGTTATTCTCGTTGCTTTCATCGCACCGCTTTTACGTCGTGCTATGGCAACAACAGTGCCGAGATCATCGGCCGTCGCTTCGGTGGCTCTAGCCATCTCATTACTTCCATTCTGTCCATGCTGGCAACGATTACACTAGCAGGCGTTCAGATTACAGCAACTGCAACCATTATTAGCGTTCTCACCGGGCTTTCAACAGAGCTCGCCATCCTCATCTGCGGCGCGGTTCTCGTAATTTACACCATTTCCGGCGGCATGTGGAGCGTAACGATGACGGACGTTATCCATTTCTTCGTTCTCGTTGGGGGCTTCTCCCTCGCTGTGCCGTTCGTATTGCACAATGTGGGCGGTTGGGAATCGGTAGTGACAAAATTACCACCTGAACAGCTCGGCTTCACTAAGGTGGGTTGGAAAACCATCATCGGCCTTGTCATCATGTACTTCATGACATTCTCCACAGGGCAAGAGTCCGTACAACGGTACTTCGCCGCGAAGGACGAAAAAACAGCCGTTCTTGGTTCCATCATTTGTGGTATTATCATGGCTCTATTTGCCTTCGTTCCTGCCGTATTGGGCCTCGTAGCATTGGCTGAATTCCCGAACATCGAAGCGAATAACGCGGTGGCAACGGTAGCACTTAACCTCATGCCTCCAATTATGGCTGGCTTCGTTATGGCCGCTGTCGTATCGGCTACACTTTCATCAGGCGCAGGCGACCTATTAGGCGCCGCAACTGTATTTACCAAGGATATTGTGGAACATCATTTTGGTAAAAGCCTCACTGATGCACAGCTCACAAGTTATAGCCGTCTATGTGTGCTATTCCTCGGCATCATCGCTATCATTATCTCCCTCGTAAGCAAAGCCATCATTCCGATGCTCGTATTTGCTTTCACAATGAGATCCGCTGGCCCATTCGCTGCATTCCTACTTGGCCTTACTTGGAAAAATGCAACAGCTGGCGCTGGCATTTGGTCCATCGTGCTCGGCTCCATCGCAGGCGTGTACTGGGAATTCGTTGGCAAGCCATATGGCATCATGTCTATCATCTTTGGTTCCATCGTCAGCCTCATCGTTTTTGTCGCTGTGGTGTTCATTGAACGATCCATGGGTAAACCACCGGCTCCACCGGCTATACCTGATGATGTAAAAGAAATATAATCAGTTTGTTATAATCTGTGCCTTAATAATAGGCCTAAAAGTGGCTCTCTGTCAAATGTTGGGGTATTCACCCTACGAGTCTTCTTTGGCACCAATCATAGTTATGGTTGGTGCCATTCTTTTTGCTCAAAAGTAGAATACGTACTCTAAATCTACCAAAGTGGCGAAGTCCATAGCTTATTCGTTTTAATACCTTAATCTTGTTGTTAGTTCCTTCTGTGTATCCATTAGAATATGGAAGTAAAAATGCATTAGTTAATTGCGTCATCCATGCAGGAAATGATGTAAAGAAGTTATTAAATTCATTTAAGCCAGATGCTTTTACTAATTCCAACCAATGCGTTAAATGTGCAGCTATTCTTTGTTTACCATAGATTGAAAAGATTTTTCTAAAAGAAAGTTTTAAAGCATATGCTTTTCGTAAATCATCAGATATTCTGAGTATTTCACATAGTTTAATATGTTCGGCTTCCGTTAAATGGTCGGATGCTTCATTAGTACACGTCGATTCTGTTTTAACATACGTGAATAAGCAGCCAGTTTATGTTGCTCACGCTTTCTAACTCGCTCTACCGCCCAATCTACAAGTCGACATACATGGTATCGATCACAGATAATATGCGCATGTGGAAATAGCGCCTCCATGATGCGCTTAAATTGTATGGACATATCCATTACAATAAACTTAACTTGTAGGCGATCCTTATGTTTAAATGATGCAAAATAGTGGATTAATGCTTGCGTATCACGTTTCGGTAAAATATCTAATATTTCATGTGTATCTGGATTAGTTAAATTAACTTGGTATTGGTAGCCTTCTGCATTTCCTTTAAACTCATCAATACCAATCACAGTGGGTAAGGTCTTAGGCTTAGGTATAGTGATCATAGAGCAATAACGTAATACTGTAGTAATAGATGTATCACACTCGTTAGCAATAGCTGTATAGGTTATACTTTCAGTAAGTTTATCAAATAGCATTCTAATATTAGTTACACTTAGTTGCATATGTTTTCGTACAAATGGATTGCTTTCAGCAAAAGAATGACCACAATGAGGACAAATATACCGACGTTGTCTGTATTTTCCAATTAGTGGGCCTCGTTGTACTTTTCCAAACTTTACAGTACGTATGCGGTAATCCTTAATATGCTTTGTGGTTTCTCCACACTTTGGGCAAATATGTGATGTTGCTGGTAATTCTATGTCAAAAATAAATATTCCGTCTAATTCATAGCTATTTGTAATATATTCTTGTTTTACATTATGTAAAAATTCAGTATAATCAGTAGTAGGCATATAAGCTCACATCCTTTCTTTAGGACTTTGACACTTTTATTGTAAAGCATGTGAGCCTTATATGCTTATTTTTTTGCAAAAAAATAATGTTGGAAGTGACACCGTAGTGGTGTCACCCCAACATTTATTATAGAGCCCTAAAAGTACTATAAAATTACAATTATAAAGCCAAAACTCCTATCGGTGAAAGCCAATAGGAGTTTTTCTTATTTTACAACGACATCATCAAACTGTATGCCATACACGTGTTCATCATAATTTGACGATATATCATAACCTTATTATAATATAAGAAGATAGTCAGACAGAAAATTGCCCAGGCTCATCTCTAGAACACAAAAACAGAAGAAATGGCCTTCAGTTATCTAGTTACACTAGGTTCCGGAGGCCGGCTTTGTCTTTTTAAGACAAATAAGCGCTATTAATGCCCCAAAGCAATAACCACAGTTATCACCTGTAATAAGAGCATGATTAATTCATAATCACTCATAGGCTTATCCCGCCCTTCAAAAACGAAGAGAGGCCCAACCTCATCTAACTATCCTAAGTCTATTATAGAACGAACTAATATGCGATACAATAAGAAACGAATAATAGGGATATATAGATAAATGTAGCAAAGGGGTGTAACATAATGCGGTTTTACCGCATTCTAGTTGCAGTCCTTTTAAAATATAAGAAACACCAAGAAAATTAGATTTGTAAAATCATATCTTTTCTTGGTGTTTTTTGTTTTTAGACGCACTAAATAGACCTCTACCTATTTCAAAAATTTCTTAGTTTAAGCAGTTTCTTTTTGCAGAAAATAATGTTGTATTAACTCGTCCTGCTTGTATTCTGTTATGTAATTTTGCAATATTGAATCCCATGACCAGTAGATATAGCATCTTATGCACGTTTCCACTGCCACGATGTAAAAATCTTCTAAACTCCAAGATCTTGTTTTAACACACCAAATGCGCCTTCAACTTGAATGGAACGGTTAATTCGTAATTGAATGCCTGTATCACTAATCAGTCTATCTTGGTTCTCTGCCAATACGGTATCATAGGCAGGTGTAATCTCAATTCGTTTTACTGCATTTTTTGTCGTTGGTTTTACATACCGTTGGCATTTCTTGTATCCACATCGGTTACAAGACTTCACAAATATATACCTTTCAGCTCAGATACAAATCCTGTTTTGTGTGTCACATTACGCGTGAAGGCATATGTTAATTTACGTCCTTTTGCACATGTGAATGCATCTTCTTCAGGTATATATCCATATTACGAGCTTTGCTAATATCCTTGAGTCCAAGTCCTAGTTTTGCTTTTCGTAATATTGAGGCTTTATACAAGATACATAATGGTTGTTCTTTAACCAAGTTAAGTTCTCATGGCTATCATAACCAGCATCAGCTACCACATATGTGAATCGGCGGCTATGAATCTGCTCTAATTGTTGTACAAATGGAATTAAGGTATTAGTATCATTGGGCTTAGGGAATACACCAACTCCCATAATATATTCAGAATGAACAGCTAATTGTACATTGTAAGCAGGCTTAAGCTGTCCATTTCGCATATGGTCTTCCTTCATACGCATAAACGTTGCATCATGATCTGTTTTAGAATAACTGTTGCGTTCACCCATAATATACAACTGCTGTTCGTATTCTTTGCGTTTCTCATATACATCTTCTGCTCGCTCATACAATCGTTGTAATGGTGTTTTATGCTTACCTTTTCCTTGTGCTAATTCCATATGGTGTACTTCAATTTCTTTAGCGAGGAAGGTATAGATACATTCATCATTCATACAATGGGTATCTAGCCCTAATTCATTCCAGATGTCTTGCTTTAATATGGCTAATTTAGATGGTAATGTATCTAGTCTTTTTGTACTGCTTTTCGCCACAAAGGTATACTTGTTAGCATTAGCCTCTAGTTTAGTTCCATCAAAAAACTTCATTGAATGTTAAGGCTATCACGTCTGTTAATAGCTTCCATTAACTGTGAAAACAGATTCATTAAGATATCGATTGTACAACGGGCAAAAATCGTTGGAAAGTCATGTGACTTGGGGCTGAATAGCCTTGAAGAAGCCACATATAATTAATATTTTCTTCGCATTGTTGTTGTATCATAAGTGTAGAATACACGCCGTTAGACATAGCATAGACAAAAATTTTGAACAGAATGTGCGGTGGAACTTTAGATTTTCTCCTTTAGAAGAATACAAATACTGTAACTCTTTATAGTCTAATTCCTCCAATACAGCATCGAGTAACCGCCAGGCGCTTGTTTCTTTATCAACATGCCATAATCCAATGGTAAAACTAGTTGGCGAGGCATGGCTAGTTTGGTATAAATTAAATTCATTGGTATGGTTTTGTTCATAATTTAATTATACCAATGAAGAGGACCCTTCGGGGTCCTTTTTTCTTATAAAATATAGAAAAATAGCTATTAGTTGATTATATAATCAGCTAATAGCTATTTTATATAAAGCTTGCCTTTGTTACAGCCCCTATGTATTTCTTTTGCTTATTTCTTTTGCTTATTTCTTTTGCTTATTTCTTTGTCTTTATTTCTGCTTTTCTTCTTAACTCTTTAGCATTTTTAAAATCTAAATATTCCATTATATTGCGTAGTTCAATATGATTATACTTTGCCTTTCCATCCTCATAGGTAAGATGCATATCATATTCATACTGATTGTCTTGTATTAATTGGAATATACGTGATTGTTTACCTGGATTATTGAGCCATCCATATGATGTAGGTACACCGTTATTCCAAACTATGGCCGATTGAATTGGTATATCTCGTAATAAAGGTGATGAAGAACCATAGAGGTAATCCTAAAAAATACGATTAAAGTATCCACTCATTGCACTATCATCATGTACAATAGGACCTCTATCAATAACTAACTCTAACCCTTGACCATAATATACTCGTCTACTATACTCAGAATCAATCTTTTCTTCCGCTTTCAACATCATGCCTTTAGAAGCGATACTAATATTATCCCATTTAACAAGATCACTAATACGTGCTAATTCATCTAACGACTGGATAGAAGGAATCAATCGACATTAGCTATTTTTTTTAGTTCCTTTACATTTATTGGTGAATTTACTTAATCCAACAATATAATGTGTCGATTAGAATCACTATCAAATGTAACATAAGCTAGCATCATAGGGACTATCATTTCTTACTGATTCATCACTTATGCTCCAATAGGCCGATTTAAAACCAGGATAAATAAACATACCTTTATGCAATTCGCTATTTTCATTATAGTTGTCCCTCAGTTGTTACCATATAGTACCTGAAGCGATGCAAGTGCATAACGGTCTACAGCAAAGACGTAATACCATCAGACTTTAAAGGAGTAAATATCCCAGCCACAGCCCCATTAGGTGCTGTCATCTTATTAAAGCTTCATCTTCATGTAGGTAGTATGACCGTAGAATCAGAGAAGTCAAATCCATATACCAACATTTACTTCTTAAGTGCTTTGCATCTTCTACACTTATCTCACGATTACGAACAAGCTCTCATCTATCTCTTTATATCTGAGCTTAAGTAATTCTTTGTATTTCAAAATCAGGCGCTTTACGAATATCACCATAACGATAGTTCTGATACGCATTATCCGAATGCTTGCATCAGCCCTTGTGTACCGCGGTTGCCCTTCAGGAACAGTATACTGCGCTGCATCAATAGGCATGGTAAAAGCTAGCGACACGGCCAAACCCAACAATATACTTTTAATTTCATATAACACCTCTCAAAACACAATAAGCACGTTCTCGCATTAGTATTAGTATACTACACTCGTGAGAACGTGCCTGCAATAAGACTTTAAGATCATAAATAAACATTTAAATATTTAAATTTACATATCTAAAAATAGATATTCAAATTATTTATCCATATCATCAATAGATATACAAATATTTTCATTTGACGTAAACATAGTTTTTAAAAATCGTATAATTGTTTATCACTATTAAGATATTGACTATCTATACATCCAATACTTATATTACTATTACTATTGCTAATCCATTGACTTAATGTACCATTTCGTAATATATAAATACGCTCACTTGTATTAGTATCATTATAGGTAATATTAACAATATATTTAACAGCACAACCAATAACTGTATCACCAAAGGTCTTACGAATACTTTAATCTCATTAAAGTCTTTTCACTATTTTATTTATCCATGTACATCTATGCAGTTTTTATTTAACCATACATATCTATTTTGTTTTTTATTTATCCATATATGACAGTTTAATTTATTTCACCCATTGAAATATACCATTATATCTAAAATTACAAAATACATATTCTCCAGTAGCATATTTAATAATAATGCCTTTAACACTTAACTTATCATGATTTATATTAATATATTTACTAACAGGATTAGACTTGACCTCTATAATACGGCGAGGCTCAATTGTAAGTGGTTCATTGAAGTTTCTTAATAGTATTGGTAAATATTTATTTGAATCGAATACCAATAAAATTTCATTAATACACACTGCAGTCAAACTATTGTTAAAGAGTAATACCATAACTACTACCATTCCACACACTATTATAAGAAGTATATCCAATAAATCTCACTGACTTTCTTAGCGTTAAATATCCTAAATAAATCGTAATAACAGATGCAGAAAGACTTCCTATAAAGTTTATTACCTCTTTAAAGATCTTCTTGATATATCTGTTATGTACATTAATAAAACTCAATATATCCCATATTCTGATATTCCTTTATATAAATTAAATATCTTACTAAATAAACATCTAACCTTTGAAACCCAAGCAATAATCCATACTACTATGATACAGTATAATCTAAATGACAAATTATTCTAGCCATACTAATATTATACATATTGAGAGAAACTTCGTTACCATCAAAGAATATATATTCACCATCACCAATGGAGAATGGTCCTTGGTATTTATCTCTTTTGAAAGCTCCGATTCTATTAAATTGATAATGAATTGTAATAATCTAGCATTGATGAATCAATACTCAATCCAGATTTTTAAAACGAGCATTTTAAACCAGTAAGAGTAATAACTGTAACCATATAATGCTCAGTCACTACTTTAAGTCCTAAATTCCGAATATTTTAATGTTTCACGACTCATGCATCTTCACTGGAGCTTGGCGTACCTAGTAAATCAATAACTGCTTGTCGAGTCATACCCAAATACACTCCATGAACAGATTCATAATGCTCTTTTGTAACTTATTGGTTAGTTGATGCTTTTATTCATGATTAAGGTTTTATGATCACTATTACCTAACCATTCTAAATGAATAGCCTTTCTACCTTGTGCCTCTTGAATAATAAAAACGCCTGCAACCTTTGAGATGTACGGATAACACTATCTAATGGCACTTGAGCTGCTTCCAATAGTTAATGCAGAAACTAAGCACAAAATACTAAAACACATACAAACAAAATAACTTCAATTTTTCTTCATTTTAATCTCCCTAATACACCTTACACACTAAATAATAAATATAGTTACTTAATATATTACAATTATAAGTCTCACTTATTTTATTTCAACGGCATGTCTATTACATCTCTCCTTTAAAACTTAATGTATCCAACCAATATCAATAGCAAAGAAACGATCATTCTCAACATTGCTCAATATGCATAGTATACATATTGAATATTAATTCCAAGTATGTTTTAATGAAGGCAAATACTATTCGATTATAAAACAATAAATATCTATCCTTTATTAGAGAAATTCACTATATTTACGCTACATAATAGGTCTTTACTACCATGCTTATATAAATCTTAAAACACATCATGGTAGATTTTTATTACGTAAAGGAGTATAGATGTATGAGTAAGAAATTAGAGTTTGTAGCCAGTTGATACAAACACCGATAATGAGTACTCGAGAGAGTGCCGTTAGCAAGGGAAGTCCTGTTTTCTCTCACCATCGTTTGGACTGGGTTCGTTTTTCTTGTTACTAGTATGATGGCTGGTGGCGGCTTAGCTCGGCTAAATTTCAATGAGTTACTATTAGCCATGATTCTAGGGAATATTTTCTTATGTATCATTGCGGGGCTAGTGAGTGTTATTGCCTATAAGACAGGCCTTTACCTTCGCCCTTTGACTCGATACAGCTTTACCAGGAAAGGATCAGAATTGCATCTCTCTTCGTTCCTATCGTTAACCTAGGTTGGTACACTATTCAAGCGGCTTTATATGGACATTTTATTGCTCAAGTATTCAACCTTTCCTACACAGGCGAAGTCATTGCGATGATGCTCTTCGCGGTTATTATGGGTATCTTTGCAGTTCTCGGCATTAACTCTCGCCGTATTCGGCTATATTGCGATTCCGTCCATCGTATTCCTTTCCCTAGGAACAGCGGCTCGTTCCGTTCAAACAATCGGTGGCTGGCAAAACTGTTTAACTATGTACCATTACAACCTATCGATTTACTTTCAGGCATTACCATCGTTATCGGTACATGGATTCTATCCACTGCTACATGTATCGCAGATATTATGCGTTATGGTAAAAGCAAGAAAGACGTTATTACAGCGAGCACAATTGGTCTATTGGGTGGCAATACCTTGATGATCAGCTGCGGCGCTATCGCAGGCGTAGCTATGAATGATGGTGACTTAATCAACGTACTATTAAGCTTTGGCCTCGTGTTCCCAAGCTTACTATTGTTGACTACAAACATCTTTACCACAAATGGTGCGAACCTCTATTCCACATCATTGAATCTAGCAAACTCTTTCAAACTAAACCGAAATGATGCTAGCCGCTCATTGCAATCTCTGCATTAGCAACAATGACACAACCTTATAAAATCGACTCTCTCTTTGTATTCTTAAGTACACTAGGCATCATCGTTCCGCCTCTATGCGGTATTATCTTAGCGGACTTTTACCTGGTTCATCGTGGAAAATATATCGATTACCAAAGCGATTTCAAAATGGAATCTAGTTCCATGGATCACTTAGCTATCGCATTAGTGTGCGTGAAATTTATTCCATTCGGCCTTCCATCCTTGAACGGGATTGTAATCGGAGCCCTACTGTACGCACTCATTACGTATATTGTTAAACCTGATGTTGTTAGTGAAAGCAAAGGGTGATTATCATGGCAATTCATAAACTATCTGCTATACTAGGCACAATCATTATGGGCATCGGATCCTTTTATTACATGCCTCACAACTGAAAGCACCATTACCCTTGGTAATGGTAATGCTTGTATCAGTATTGATGGGATTTGGGTACTCTAAATGGCAGCCAAAAATTAATGTTTATATAAAATTAGAAAAAGCACTATCTACAAATAAGAGATAGTGCCTTTCTGACCCCATTGGGGATTATTTTTAACTCTGTCTTTGAAACCACAGATATTTTACTAATTACAAAAACGGCGGAGTTTGCAAAACCGACACTTTAGCCTACTAAAACAATATCTAAACTGCGTCACTATCACAATTGTAAATCTGTTTTCTGCATTCTGATTTATTATATCTCAAACAAAGAAATAGAACCATTAGCTCTAGAATGATAAATCTATCATATTAGAGCTAATGGTCTCTAATATACCGTAAACAGTAACCGTTGTTGCCTTATCACCTTTGTTTTACCTTCGCTTCATTCAGGTACTTGAGATGTGCGGACTTCATCGTCGCCTTGCTCCTCTGCTGTCTCGCACCCTTCGGCGCATACCGTAAACGGTAAGGGCTGTTGCAAATAAACGGTAGCCAATTGAACGCTACTATTGAAGCTATTGTTTCCAATATCGTAAACGAAGTACTGTTACAACTAAAGTCGGTCAAAATTTAAAATCCAATTTAGTAAAATTGTTTCAATACCGTAAACGGTAAGCACTGTTGCAACCTATGCTAACTTGACTAAATTGCAAGCTAACTCAAGTTTCAATACCGTAAACGGTAAGCACTGTTGCAACCGTCATATTTTCGGTTGTGCAGAAGTTGTAAACACTAAGTTTCAATACCGTAAACGGTAAGTACTGTTGCAACAAGGTAAGCAAGGTGACGGTTTATATGTAGAGTCGTTTCAATACCGTAAACGGTAAGTATTGTTGCAACAGCGTACCTCAGAGGCCAGTATTTGGGGCTTAGAATTAGGTTTTGAAAACCTCACACCGTAAACGGTCAGTTTGGGCTCCCATTAATTAAAAAATGTCGATGAGCATAGGTATAACATGGTAAAATGATTTTTCTAAGGTTACAGTAATTATAAGGTTTTCAGATTTTGCGTCAATATTTAATTCATTTTCCTTTCATTAAATACCAATGAGATACATTATATTAATATTCTAATATTTTTCTGTTCTTGTTATATGCAAGAGAAAGCCACCTAACAAAGTGCTAGGTGGTTTTACATAGACTAGTAAACTAATATACTAATAGATTACTAATCAAATATATAGGTCATATATTTACTCAGGTTTTGTTTGTATTCTTCTATGGTGTCATATATTTTTTCTTTGATCCAGTCTTTAGTTTCAATTCGGAACTCAAGTTAGAGTCTTCATCGATTTCCAAATTCCACCGTTATCTTCTGCATTGCTGCCAGCTTGCTTTAGAGAACATAGCCAGATTAGAGCTTTTATGGTACTCTTCTTTGGCTAAATCTAAATGGCCCAGGGTTTCATTAATTTGAGCCATTATATAGTACTCGAATAAAGACCATTTATAGTCACTAGGAGCATCGTCAAGTTCGCATCCGACTTCAGCAATAGCAGCAGCTATCTCTCGTTTATATCGTTCTGCTCGTTGAATATCCCCAAAGCGAATGGAAGAGCTTAACCATATATTTTAGTACATAATGCATAATAGTCTACCAAACAAATAGGATATTTTATCTAGTTTTTCCCATAGGCTAGCCATTTCATTCCAAAGTTCTTTATCAATATGGTCTAAGTGGAACGTATATAGTGCTTTCAACCATAAATAAAAATCCTTGTTGGAATAGTTGGCATGAACCCCATCTTCGCTAAGATCTAATAGAGCTATGCATTTGTGCATTATAGTCAAATTCTAAACCAAATACTGATGGATACATCTCTTTAATGTAACGCTCATAGCCAAGTCTATTCTTTGTTTCCACATAATAGTGTAATAATACATAACGCAAACTATCGATACTAAAGGCATGTTCAGGGTTTTCGCCGCCCATAAGAATAGGATCTAAGTATTGGCTATGTTCTAACAGGGTCTTTTTCGTCTATCCATTAGGTCTTTAAATATTGTATCTGCATTTTCATTGCCTGTGAAAGCATATGCTAATGCACGATACCACTGGGATATACGTGATAGTTTAACCACATACTCAACTTGCCATGTGTCAGTAGCCGAGATTTGAACCTTAGCTAACTTTTCATCTAATTTATCCACAATAGGTATGATAGCGCATACATTATTATTAAGAGCCATTAACATGCATCAACATACAGTAAAACATTACAGCATAAACGTGCATCTAATGTCAAAACAGTAGCTAAATCCTGGTATCTATAGATATCGCTACCATCGCCACCTTGTTTACTATATATATCTTCAATAGTTGACTGTAGTGAATTCCATAACGCAGTATAAAATCAAGGTATGATTGACGTTGGTCAGGTTTTGGATACAATGGAATCTTCAACCGGTCTCTTGTAAGGTCATTCACAAGTCGATCGAGCAACGGTCCAATATGATAATTTTTACATACCTATAACTCCATCATTATAGGATGGCACCTCGTTCTGTAGCAGACGATATAGCTGTGAATATTGATTTCTTGAATAGATATCTAACAATTTATCTACCCAAATATTCCACTCATCATAAACAGCTATTTTAGCAGTCACTAAAAAATAAAATGCTTATATAAGCTTTCACAAATATCAGAGAAGAACGTATCCTTAGTTAAATTGGCTAACTGCTCACTTTCTGTCTCACCTTCCATACCTCGTACCATATAAGCCTAATGCATCAGCGATTAATAAGAACTCCGAATTAATCAACGTAGGTTCGTTCATTGTATACGTATTAGGAATAGATGAAACAGACACGGTATCCGGCATAGAGGCACGCCTCCAATATTTGTTGCACAGTTGTAACAGATAAAGGTGTAATCAATATAATCCACCCGTCATACATCCGCAAAGTCCATCTGTTGAAAAGAATCTATTTAGAAAATATCGCAGCATATGGTCGTGTATATACTGAGCCTCGTCCTTAGGCGATCTATGCTTTTGGAACAGCATCTTACGACCTCTGTAGCTTTATACATAGAATACAACCCTATACGACCCTTTACGCGGTTTAGATAGTAATGCTTCACGTCATAGGTGCCCTGCTTGATGTTCGGCAAACAGCTAATAACCTCTGTCCGAAGTTCCTCAATCGGTTTCCAAAATCATTAAAGCTTTTACAGGCTCGAATACGTTGCCGCTCTAACGCAAGGTCCTCACGAGCGGCCTTTACCTCCTCTGAATTATCCCTCTCTAAAGGAATAATAGGAAAATTGTACTCCAAAGCAAGCAAAATGTCGTTCTTTCCTTTCCTTCTATAGGTGAAAACAACGAGGGTATCTCAACTATGTATTCTCCATCTTTACAGCAGACATCATCGTATCCTTAATTTACGTGATACTCAATAAATCTCGCATCACCACATCCTTAGCGGTTAACACCAATGTACGCGTTATCATTGCATTCCTCATCATGCTAGTAACAATGTTCTTCTACGCCTTCGCATTATGGCGCGTAAATCAATTTAGTGCGCCTATGCAGATCACTTTATTTATCGGTGGCACCATCGTATACCTTGCGGTGTTCAACTCCACTAAGACAATGCTTACTAATCAAGACTAATACAAACATAACAAAGGGCATATCTTACATACATGCGTATGTGAGGGTATGCCTCTTATTATTATTATCTAATTATTGATGTACTGTTATTGATTATTTTTTGTATTCTGGTTTCCACAAGATGGCATCAATCGCAGCATCAACATCTTGTTCAGGTGCTAAGCCTTCTTTGATGGCACATTCGGCAACAGCTTTAGCAACTGTACGAGAGAATTGTGTTAATTTTGCTACTGGTGGTAACGTAGCTGCACCTGGTTTTGTAGTATCTACAATACCTTGTAAGGCATGAGCTGCTGCGGAAATCATAGCATCACTTAAGCGAGTTGCATTGACAGCTAATACACCAAGACCTACACCTGGATAAATGAGTGCATTGTTAGATTGGCCAATATCATATGTTACACCTTTAAGTTCGATAGGTGAATATGGTACGCCTGTTGCGATAAGAGCCTTTCCATCTGTCCATGTTAACAGATCTTGTGCACTTGCTTCTGCTAATTTTGTCGGGTTAGATAATGGGAAAATAATAGGTCTTTCTACATGACTAGCCATTTCTTGGACAACCTCTTTTGTGAAAGTGCCTGGTGCTGTCGATGTACCAACGAGGATTCCTGGTTGTACAGCTTTAATGACAGCATGTAAATTAGTTAATTCATTAGCATTAGTGAATTCAGAACGTTTGCGAGCGAACGGCTTTGCTCGATTGTTAAGTCTGTCATATCATCGAATAGGAGACCTTGTTTATCTACGAGGTAGAAACGACTTCTCGCGTCCTCCTCGGATAAACCTTGCGCTACCATTTCAGACATTACAAGGTTGGCGATACCTACACCTGCTGTACCAGCGCCAAAGCACACATATTTTTTATCAGTTAATGTGTCACCGCTAATTTTAAGTGCTCCTAAGATACCTGCAAGGGAAATGATGCCAGTACCTTGGACATCATCATTGAAGGTAGCAATTTGAGGACGATATACTTTTAAAATTTCAGTAGCATGGTCGCGACCAAAATCTTCTCAATGTAGGTATAATTTAGGGAATTTAGATTCTACGTGACGAACAAAAGTTTCTATAAATTTGTTGTATGCATCTCCTGTGATGCGGTTTTTACGAACCCCTAAATATAATGGATCCTCAAGAAGCTCTTGTCTATTTGTACCTACATCAAGTACAACTGGTAGTACCCATTCAGGATTTACGCCTGCTGCTGCAGTGTAGACCATTAATTTCCCTACAGAAATATCTACGCCGTTAGTACCCCAATCGCCAATCCCAAGATTTCTTCTGCATCAGTAACTACAATTAAGCGAATATCACGACCATCTGCACTCGATCTAAAATAGTATCAAGTTGATCTATATTTTCTTCTGTAATATAGGCTGCATATTCTGGATCAATAAATTCGTGGCTAAAACGTTCTATACTTTCAGCTATAACAGGATCATAAACGATTGGCATCATTTCAACAACATGCTCGCTAAATACTTTGAAGAATAGAGTGCGATTTGTGGAGAAAATACGCATTAAGAATTCACGTTTTTGTAATAGAGAATCTTTGCGACTAAATAATTCATAAGTTTGAGTTGCTTGCTGTTCTAACGTTTGTACAACTGGAGGCAATAAACCTTCAAGACCAAGGTTTTTACGTTCTTCCTTTGTAAAGGCAGTACCTTTATTTAGGAAGGGATTGTTCAAAATTTCATAAGCTTTCATATGAACCTCCTGATAGGAACTACTTGGCACGACTTACTACTGTACCTACTTTAATCATACACTAACTGTCAAGAGAGTTTTATAAACATAAAAAGAGGCATATCTTACATACATTTGTATGAGATATGCCTCTTTATTGTCCTAGAATAACGGGAACCGCTAAGTAAACAGGTTCACCCGTCGGTTAACGATGGATCCACTACTTTTGATGATGCGCAGCGCTTCGTCTCGTACAGCTGGTGGTACATCGTCCACGATCAGTGGCGTATGTTCGCCAACGATGACATTACCGTTAACATCAAAGTTAACACGCACTACAACCTTACCTGTTACGACAGATGCTCGCCCTGTTCTTGCACAGTCCGCAAGTAGTCATGAGGATTAATATCTGGTTTTTGTAAAAGCGCTTGTTGTCCTGGCGTCAATAAACTCAATGCTAAATCAGATAAGACAGATAAGTCACTAGATTCAGGCAATCCATCTCCAGTTGCATTCGGATCTGATGTTATCTCTTTACCGATAGGCGCTTTACTATTCTTGGAAGATTTTCCATTCTTAGAATCTGCTCCGTGCGTAACTACAGCTTGTTCACTGCTACTCGTTTCCGATTCAATAGCCTTTGGAACGGTCCATTCTCGGCGTACACTAGAAGCTGCTCTACTGTCACTTAACTCTTTAGTACGTGCATCCTCTTGCTTGCGCTCATCCACCAAAGAATTCGCCTTAGGTGCCGCGCCTTCTGGAGTTACATTCTGTGGTTTTTTCCATAGGATTTTCCGCTGGTTTCGGTGCAGTGTCAACAGCCTCAACCCCTGTATCGCTTTCACCATCATCAGGCAAATTAAAGCTAATTTCCGCCGCATCATGGGCGGCACCTGTACCTGCCATACCTCGTAAAGCCCCATCCAGGACGAGTATCGTCGTAATACCTAAGGACAGAATAAACGGTTTCAAATAATGCGATTCAAACATAGAATCACTTCCGTTCCGTAGCGACGCTAATATATTTAGCGCCATTCACCTTGAGCATGTCAATAGAGCGATAACCTCGCTATAGTAAACATCCTTAGATGCGCGAATGACAAAAGCTTGTCGAGGTGCTTGTTTCACGATAGATTGTACCTCTTCGGCCAAGCGGTCGGAAGATTTCCTGATTGTCGATATATAGCGTGTGCGTTGTGGTGAGCGTAATCGTAATAGGCTCAATAGATTTTGCTGTAGACGTCGATGCAGATGGCAAATTGAGCGGAATTTGTTGCTCCGTATTCATGTACAACGTGCCTACCATGAAGAATACCAATAAGAAAAATACGATATCGATCATAGGGATAATCATGATGGTCGGTTCTTTTTTAACCCCTAATGTGCGTCGTCTCATATATCATGTTCCTCGTTGTACGCATCGAGAATATTACCACACTCATGCTCTAATGTAGTAATAGAATCGTTTACCTTTGCTGCTGGTAACTGTGAAAGCCGAGCGCAATAATCGCTACAGTCAAGCCTGTAGCCGTTGCCACTAAGGCTTCAGATACACCGCCTGTAATGATGGTAGGAGCCCCAATATCACCACCTACGACAGCAAAGGCGCGAATCATGCCAAGCACGGTCCCCAATAGACCCAATAGTGGAGCCATGGTTACGATCATACTAAGCCAGCTAAGGCCGCGTTTTAAACGCTCATCGGCGTAAGACACTACGTCTTGCAAACGGTTTTCTAGACCATTATAGTTCTTTGCACTGCGCATAGCGCGAGCAAATAAAGAGCCAAGCTCCTCTGTGTCGCGTTCCAGAACACTTGGTAACATAACCCAAGATTGATTCTTCTCTAATACCTTATTAAAACGGCGCAAGTCTTTTGTAAACTTACGATATAAAATGATACGCTCAATGCCAATCATCAATGCAAAGAGCAAAAAAATTACTAGCGGATACATAACAAATCCACCAGCCACAAATAAATGCGCTATGCTACTCATACTAACCTCCAAAGCCTTCTACCCTTTAGGCCCCAATAACTTTAATTATATCACGTTTTAAGGCATCTAAAAATATGTATGAGACAAAAAGGCTATACTAATCATGATACACATATTAGTATAGCCTTTAATTACTTTATTCTGTTTCTACTCTACTTCTATTTTTCCTTTGCCGGACCTTAATTCCGTCATGATTTAACCATAGCATAACCATTGCATTCATATGATTTATTAGTCTTTTTTAAGGAATTTTACAAGTATGCCACCGATTGTTAAGGACAAATGCCACTACAGAACATGCCGATGGAATACATCCAAGCATACGTTTGATTGTTAGAAGAAATTGCTTTAGCTGCATCTCGTGCATTAGTAGCATTTCTTGCAATTTCTAATTTGTTGTACTGGATCTGGGTTTAATAACAGGATAACAATACCTATAATTAAAACAACTACACCAACGGGTAACAACATTTTTTACTCATTTTAAGACCCTCTAACATTATACGAAACGGTATATATCATTAGATATTATTTATCAAGTTTGTTCATATCCAAACGATTCATACTGCCAATGAAGCGATTATAGGATTCAACCATATCATTATAATGATCATTTGTTTGGTCACCTAAGAATGTACGAATTCTACCAATAGCTGTATTTAATGAATTCTTAGTACTGTTATATTCCGGACTAGTAATACTATTAGATACGTCCATGATGCCTTGTAACTCTTGGTTAACTGCATTTACATCAATTTGTTTACCCTCTTCAAAGCCATCCAATAAAGCAGTTAAACGTAAATGAACTTCTTGAGCTGCCGCTGCATTTTTCTTGCCAGACTCTTTAAGTTCTTTCAACTGTTCTTGTTGGTTTTCTGTGTTGTGTTTGTGAATTACTGTGTCTAGTTGATTATACGCTGCATAGAACTGATCATATAATTGAACGTATTTAGGTCCTAATTGTTGTTCCTTAGCATAATTATCTGCTTGATATGAATTAGTTTGGTAGTACGTATCAATTCACTGGCTACTGGTACAATATCCTTTAATACAGCCAATACGTTATCTAAAGGTTCTTTCATATCATCATATGGCACGCCAGCATCTTTAGCGGCTTGTAAGTTCTTTTGTAAAGAATCAAAATGTGGTGCCATAAAGCTTGTTAAATGTTGACCTTCTCTCAGTTTTTGAATGTTTGGACCGATAGCATAGCCAAAGCGCACTGTATGACTGTTAAAATCGCCAACGGCTTTAATGTAGTTGTTAAACACTTTAACGTCATCTTGTGATGTCTTTTGAACACCTTGTTGTACGCTATTGGCAACCTTAGAAACACTACATCCTGTCAAGAATAATGGTGCTGTTAGAGTTGATGCGCACAATACTACTGTTAGCATTTTCTTTACTAGTGGTTTCATAATGACCCTCTCTTTTTAATCACATACAAGTAACAATCTATGATTAAATTATATATCATATATGAAATATATGAAAGCATCAACCGTGTTTTTATGAAATTTGTTTCATGAATATGCTTTCACAGGCACATAAAAAGGCATAGTATACATCTTCATTGGCTAAACCAATAGTAATGTTTATACTATGCCTTTCTGGATACATCTTATATGTCTAAATCAGTATGATAGCTAATCGGAGTGTCTTAATAGATAAGTTATGCCATCTTATCAAATAGGTATGTAGCTATCTACTCATTTAATAGACTTGTCAAAACCCCAATTAATTCTTCAACGGCTTGAGATTCGCTCATTTCACCGTCTAAGACAGCAGCTTCGACTTCGCCCATGCGACCTTGAATGACTACATTGTTAAAGAATAGGTTGTGCAAGTGTTCGTCAATCATATCGCGTACCCAACGAAGGGATTGTTCTTGACGGCGTTTTAAGAAGACGCCCATTTTCTTTGCCTTGTTCAGTAAACTCTTGGATGACATCCCACAATTCATCGAGACCATCCTTTGTGACAGCTGAACATGTATAGGCTTGAGTCTTCCATTTTTCCGTAGCCGGACGGATATAATGCAACATCCGGTCATAATCGCTACGAGCAATGAGAGCTCGTTTGAGGTTATCCCCATCGGCCTTGTTGACCACAATAGCATCAGCCAGCTCCATAACGCCTTTTTTGATGCCTTGTAATTCATCGCCTGCACCCGTTAATACGATGAGCATAAAGAAGTCTACCATGGAACGCACGGTAACTTCACTTTGCCCAACCCCAACGGTTTCAACGAGAATGATATCGTATCCAGCAGCCTCGCAAAGTAGCATCGTCTCTACTTTTACGAGCTACACCGCCTAACGTACCACCAGCCGGCGATGGACGAATATAAGCGTCAGGATGTTTCGTCAATGTTTCCATCCGCGTTTTATCGCCCAAAATACTGCCCTTTGTGACTTGGCTCGTAGGGTCTACAGCCAGTACGGCCACCTTGTAACCCGCTTCAATGAGCATGTTGCCGAAGGCTTCAATAAACGTACTTTTACCGGCCCCAGGCACACCAGTAATACCGATGCGCAACGCCTTACCTGTGCGTGGCAATATAGCTTGTAATACTTGTTGAGCTAATTTAAAGTGTTCCTTATTATTACTTTCTACTAACGTAATAGCCCGTGAAAGTATAACGCGGTCCCCCTGCTCGATACCGCGTACATAATCAGCGACAGTTAACTTCTTTCGCCGCTGTACGGGACGTGCCGACGGAGCCAGATGAGCGGAGCTAGATAAGAGGCCGTCATGCATTTCTTTGACACCTTTCATCACGTGACACGCAAAAGTATCATCTTTCTTCGCATCTTCTGGCACCCAGTCCGGACGATACGTACTACCCTCGGCATTTGCGTTTTTTACACCTAATTCTGGCGCCTTACCTTCACCAGTGGTAAAAGTAGCGTCCTGTGCATTGCGCAATTCATCCGGAGTAGGCCGTTTATTATCAGTCATTGCCTTCGTCTTGAACGTGGCTAGTCAATGTTTCTAGTAATTTTTTCGCCGCTACTGGCAAAACTGTACCAGGGCCAAAGATAGCCACTGCGCCATGTTCGCGTAGGAACTCATAGTCCTGAGCAGGGATTACGCCACCGATGGCAACCAAAATATCTCCACGACCTCGTTTGTTGAGTTCTTCCACAAGTTGAGGTAACAATGTTTTGTGACCTGCCGCAAGAGAACTGAAGCCAACGATGTGAACGTCATTATCCACCGCATCTTGTGCTGTTTCTTCTGGAGTTTGGAACAAAGGTCCGATATCCACGTCAAAGCCCATATCCGCGAAGGATGTAGCGATAACTTTGGCACCGCGGTCATGACCGTCTTGACCCATCTTCGCAATCATAATACGAGGACGACGACCTTCGAGTTCTTCGAAATCATCTGCCATTTGGCGAACTTCTTTGATGACATCGTCATCTTCATATTCGCTGGAGTATACGCCAGAAATAGAGCGGATAACTGCTTTATGACGGCCACAAACCTTTTCAACAGCAAAGGAAATTTCACCTAAGGATGCACGAGCACGAGTGCTTCAAGTGCAAGGGCAAACAAGTTGCCTTCCCAGATTCTGTAGCATTTGTAATCGCTTCGAGGCAGGATTGAACCTTATCTTCATCACGGTTAGCACGCAATTGTTCGAGACGACGGATTTGCGCTTCTCGTACAGCCGTATTATCTACGTCGAAGATATCCAATGGATCTTCTTTATCTAGACGATATTTATTGATACCAATAATTGCTTCACGGCCAGAGTCGATACGAGCTTGGCGACGAGCTGCCGCTTCTTCGATACGCATCTTAGGAAGACCAGTATCAATCGCTTTCGCCATACCACCAAGGGATTCGATTTCTTGGATATGACCCCAAGCACGACGGATCAATTCATCAGTCAAGGCTTCTACATAATAGGAACCGCCCCATGGATCGATAACTTTACATACCTTAGTTTCGTCTTGAATATAAAGTTGAGTATTACGAGCAATACGAGCAGAGAAGTCCGTAGGTAACGCGATGGCTTCATCAAGCGCATTGGTATGTAGGGATTGCGTATGACCCAAAGCAGCGCCCATCGCTTCCATACATGTGCGAGCTACGTTATTGAATGGATCTTGTTCTGTTAAGGACCAACCAGATGTTTGACTATGTGTACGAAGTGCCATTGATTTTGGATTTTCAGAACCGAAGCTCTTAATAATCTTAGCCCACAACATACGAGCACGCATTTTCGCTACTTCCATGAAGTAGTTTTTACCGATTGCCCAGAAGAAGGACAAACGTGGAGCGAATTTATCTACGTGAAGGCCTGCATTTACACCGGTACGGATGTATTCAAGACCATCGGCCAATGTAACCTAATTCGATATCCGCAGTAGCGCCTGCTTCTTGCATATGGTAGCCAGAAATGGAGATACTATTAAACTTAGGCATGTACTGAGAGGTATACGCAAAGATATCGCCGATGATGCGCATGGACGTAGCTGGATGGTAAATATAGGTATTACGTACCATGAATTCTTTCAAGATATCATTTTGGATTGTACCAGCCATAACCTTTTTATCAACGCCTTGTTCTTCACCAGCTAGGATATAGAACGCCATGACAGGCAATACGGCACCGTTCATTGTCATGGATACGGACATTTGGTCGAGAGGAATACCGGAGAATAGAATTTCCATGTCGAGGATGGAGTCTACCGCAACACCCGCTTTACCAACGTCACCTACTACACGAGGATGATCAGAGTCGTAACCACGATGTGAGTGGCAAGGTCAAAGGCGATAGACAAACCTTTTTGGCCCGCTGCCAAGTTACGACGGTAAAACGCATTGGATTCTTCTGCTGTGGAGAAACCAGCGTACTGACGTACTGTCCAAGGACGAGTTACGTACATTGTGGAATAAGGTCCACGCAAGAATGGAGGTACACCAGCCATATAGTCAAGGTGTGTCATCCCTTCATAATCCATCTCTGTATAGAGAGGCTTTAGTTGGATTTGCTCCATTGTTGTATTATATAAATCTTCAAAGCTTTTTCCTGTTTCTTTTTGAAGTTCAGCAAGCCATGCATCGCGAGATGTCGGCGACTGAGATCCCAAGCCAAGAGAGGAGAAGTCTGGATTTTTAAACATGAGCTCACATCCCTTTCTTATCTTGTAACGTATGTAAGATTTCGTAGCAATTTGCACGAACGGAAATGAAGTCGTCCACGCCAGCTTCACGGTATACAGGTTCAAAGTCCTTAGGAGGTGCCCCTGCTAAAATAACTGTTACATGCGGCATAGTTTCTTTCAACTCTTTAGCGAGTGGTGGTACTAACTCTGGATATGTATCATCTGTGGAACAGATAACCACAACATCGGCACCACTTTCACGGGCAGCCTTCGCCGCATCAGCCGTTGTTTCATGGCCATCATTTTTGATAACTTCAAAAGCCCCTACTTCGAAGAAGCCTGTGGAGAAGTCCGCACGAGGTTTATGTTGAGGGATTGGGCCCATATTAGCCAAGAATACCTTCACATTATCTTTCGTACGTTGTTTATACGATTCTGTGCGCATACGGAGGGCTTCGAATTGTTCAGTCCAGCGATGTGCAATAATTGGTTCGATTGTTTCAGAAGAAATATCGCCTGCATCTAAAGCCTTACGGATTTGGCGGATTGTCAATTTTTGTAATGCCCCAAGCTCAATAAGACCAATCAACGCACCTGGTTCTGTTGTACTTGCTTCTAGAGTAGCCTGTGCTTTCACAACCGCATCAGACTCTGCACCTGCCAAGTACTCATCAATTTGAGCAGCTCGTTTTTGACACAATGTTTCTTGATTTTCTGGTTTAGGATCAAGTAACTCTTCTGTCATATTCGCATACATATTGTTACCAACTGCTACGTCCTTACGGAATGCAAGGTTCTTAAAGCGTTCATCGAGGATGGCTTTCACTTGAGCTTGAGGATAGCCTTCTTTCAATGCGGCAATGATGCCACCTTTAGATTCGATTGTTTGGAACTCAGACCAGATTTTTTCGCATAGTTCAGCAGCTAATGTTTCCACGTACCAAGAACCGCCTACAGGATCCACGGTTGACGCAATTCAAATTCAGTTTGCAACATAACTTGGATGTTACGAGCAATACGGCGAGAGAAGTCATCCGATTTGCGAATTGGTTGGTCAAACGGAGATACTTCAAGGCTGTTCAAACCGCCTACAACGCCAGAGAATGCTTGTGTTGTATTACGCAACAAGTTTACATATGGGTCGTATACAGTTTTTGTGAAAGCAGATGTTCTACCGTGTACATGAACAGCGCGGTCCGATTCTTCAGCACCGAAAGCTTCCATAATGCGAGCCCAAAGTACGCGCAAGGCACGCAATTTAGCAATTTCCATAAAGAAATTAGCACCCTATGGAGAAGGTGAACATCATGCTCTTCGCGATGGTGTGAATATCGATGTTCCGTTGTGCTAATTGACGCACGTAGCAAACAGCTGTTGCCAATGCATAGGCAACCTCTTGCACATCGTTAGCGCCGCCATTAGCGTATACATCGCCTGATACGAGTACTGTTTTAAGCTCTGGAGCTTGTTCTTTAGCCCACACAACAGTATGTGCCATTTCATCAAAGGCTGTATCTAAGGAAATGTGCAAAGCACCATCTTTCACCCAAACACCGATAGGGTCAGCACCAACGAGACCTTTCAAATCAGATGTTTGTTTTTTAGCGCCTTTCACCGTAGCCGCTAACATGCCAAGCAAGATGGCTGCAGAAGCACCTGTTTCAATGTACAAAGGATTTTCCTTCAAATTGAAGCGGTCAATCAATTGTTTGCAGTCATCCATAGTGGATACAGATGTACCACCAACGCCAACGGATGCGCCTACTTGCACATCTTGATCATGGCGTGTTGCTTCATCTAGGCGGATGTTGTGAATGGTGCCACCTTTTACAATCTCGTATAAACTTGCATGATTGGCATCCTTAGGCAAAGAGTCATCTACATATTGGGATACACCCCAAGAGTCTTTAATATAACCACTTGCCTTAGTACCACGTAGGAACTCGCCTGCCCCAGGGTATACGCCCTTTGGAATTGCTTCTGCATGCAGTGCAGGTGTGTAAATTGGCTGCAACGTGATCCCTTCATAGGTTTTCGTGAACATCTTCTTGTGGAAGTCGCCACCTTTTAACGCCTTTTCAACTTCAGCCTGCCATTGTTCATACGTAGGTTTCTCAAATTCATCAAAGGATACAGGAGCTAATAGATCGCGTTCAGCATCCTTTGAAGTCTTTTTGTCAGACATATATGTGCCTCCTTTTCAACTCGAAACCATACCGAGAAACAGCGCACCGTACCTGCGAATTGTTATACATATACATCACACGAGCTTTCCTATATTTAGATCACATCAACCTCAAATATGTGTTCATCAATTCATTAACTATGAAGACTGATATATATGCTTAACAGCCACTTCCAAGGGCAACAAAAAACGTGCCACCCAAAAGTGACACGTAAGGTTTCTTATTGAAAGGTACGCTAAAAAACTACTGTAGCCAGCATACCCCAATCCCCTTCCTATCGCTCGTAGGTACATAACGGTGATTATCAAATAGGCAGTTCTCCTGGCTCGGGCTCATCGCCTCGCTTTCGCCTTCCCAGATTTCTCCAGTGACATTATTGAAAGCAGGCTCGTCCTTACAGTGGCGGGACCGCATCGGCTTGTACCGATTTCTATTAAGTCTTGTGACACCTATTCTCTATATTCGTTGTTCTAAGTCCAATATAGTGTAACATTATGCACAAAGTCAATGAACATAACAGTTAATCATAAGTAACAAATTTCAAGTTATAACTAACGCATATATAAAATGACAAAAACGCATATAACATTATCAGCATGATATAATAATGCTATCAATAAGAGGAGGTAGCATTATGAATGATATAAACAAAAAAGGGCTCAGTACTACATTGCTGTGCTGCTTAATCTGGGGTTTGCTCCCCCTTTATTGGGCACTACTTAACCAAGTTTCATCCTTTTCAGTATTATCGCACCGCATCATCTGGTCTGGTGTTTGGATGATCTTCATCATCCTTGCTATGGGCCGCCAACAACTGCGCATCGATATTCAATACTTGCGCACACATCTTTCACAGTTCGGCCTATTATTACTGGCAGCCGCCCTTATTAGCGTCAACTGGTTCACTTATATTTGGGCTGTTACCAACCAACACGTTCTCGATACTAGCCTCGGGTATTATATCAACCCTCTCCTCAACGTATTGCTCGGCATCGTTATCTACAAAGAAACCTTGCTATGGTCCCAAAAACTGAGCATGGCCATCGCCGTACTAGGTGTATCAATCATGACCTATGAACTAGTGTCCTTACCGATTGTCTCCATCGCACTAGCTGTATCATTTAGCCTATATGGAGCCGTAAAGAAACGCCTCACCATCCATCCATTTTCGAGTATTGCTTTGGAGGCGTGGCTTGTTACACCGATAGCGCTATGGTATTTGGCAACCATAGATACCTCTTCCTGGGTCTTTCTTGAGAACGTAACATCCACCGGCCTACTCCTCATCGGTGCAGGGCTCACCACATCAATTCCACTCATCCTCTTCTCGTACGGCGCTAAACTTTTGCCATTGAACGTACTAGGCTTTTTACAATACCTATCTCCCACCATGGGCTTTTTCTTGGCCATCTTCTACTTTGGTGAAAGCTTTGGCACAGCCCAACTCATCGCTTTTGGCTGTATCTGGGTAGCTCTCGTGCTATTCTCCCTATCCAATCGAATTACAACCATCAGAAAAATGTAGTTAGATACAAGAGAGCTTATACCATCTGCATACAATCTCATAACTATTTTAGCAACTATATCTAGCCTATAAACACATAAAAGCTGTATCAAATGATATCCTCATTCGATACAGCTTTCTTTTTATATCTTATATATGCCTATTAATTTATCACACTATTCTTCTAGCTTGTTTATTGATCCAATTCATTCATATTGGTCGTATTCATATTGGAAATATAACGGTTATAGGCCTCAACCATATGTTTATAATCGTTATCTTGTTTGGATCCCATATAGGTACGGATCGCACCAATCGTAGAGTTTACAGAGGTCTTAACAGAATCATACTTAGGGCTAGTAATACCATTTGCTAAATCACCAATAGCTTGCAATTCTTGATTGATAGCATTTACATCTAGTTGTTTTTCACTATCGATCTTTTCTAGGACCGCAGTAAGTCGCAAATGAACCTCTTGTGCTGCAGCTGCATTTTTCTTGCCTGCATCGCGCAATTGTTGTAACCGTTGTTGCAATCGGTCCGTGTTAATCTTATGCATTAAATTATCAAAATCAGCATAAATAGGAACAAATTGTTCATACAATTGAACATATTTAGGGCCTAATTGTTGCTCCTTAGCATAGTTATCTGTGGTATACCCTTTAGATTTATAGTATGCATCGAGCTCTTCTGCTACCGGTGTAATTTCGTTCAATTTTGAAAGCAGCTTATCTAAAGGCTCTTTCATTTCATCATAAGGGATACCGGCTTGCTTAGCCTCTTCTAATTCTTTTTGCAATTGCTTAAAGTTCGGTGCATTAAATACAGTTAAATGCTGCCCCGCTTTTAAATCGTTAAGAGTTGGCGTATTCGCATAATCGAACATTACAGCCATACGATTAAATCGGCTTACAGCTTTCACATATTGATTAAATAACTGCACCTGATCTTGCTCAGACCGCTGCGCAATTTCCTTCCGGCTCTGTTCAGTACCTTGCCATAGTTCTGACATACTACAACCGCTCAAAAAAAATGGGGATGTCAATGTGGCCGCACACCTACAGCCATTGCAATCCGCTTACCAAATGGTTTCATGATGAATTCTCTCCTTTCATCAATATACAACCTAATTTATATATCTCAATTATATACTAATATAATTTATATAAATAGAATTAATGTACAAGAAGCATTGGTGGAGAAAACAATGTAAATTTACATCATTAGTTACTCAGCAAAATTAGGACTACTGTCCACGCAATAACTGCTAAGGTGAGTAATATGATACAAAGCATCCACAGAATTATTACAAAATAGAGCAATAATTTTAGTACATATAATATATCAAACCATATACTATGACGATCTTCTAATCGCGCCATATATTCGGAGAGATGGCGCACCCAAAATGGAGCTTTCACATTAGGATTCAGCTTCTTCCAGTACAGCATAATATACGGCGTTACAAAACAACCTACAAACACTAAATATGTAAGGAATAAAGGTGTTTCTATATTATGTTGGGCCATAAACCCTGACCAGTCTACGACCATTAGACCACCAAGGTATAGAAAAACAAACCAATATATAAATCCCATCACCTTTATAACAAGGCGAATCATCTGTTTTACATCCATATCTATAAGCCTACTAATGTTTTAAATCGCGTATTATTGTGAAAGCGCTCGAAATGGTCTTGTTCAGCGGCTACAGCTTTCACAGATGGATCAATTTTAATTGCTTTTTCAAGCCAATCAAGGGCCTTAGTATCATCCCCTTGGTCTGCATAAATAGTAGCAATACCATATACAGACCAAGTGTTGCTAGGGTCCTTTTCTAATACCTTTTCAAACCATTGTTTAGACTCATTTAATTGGCCTTGTAACTTGTACACCATGGCCATATTGTAGTAATTAGCTACATTATTAGGATCTAAGTCATATGACTTTTTTAGTGTCTGTTAAGCCCTTAGCTGTATCACCATTTAACGCCGTAGCAAGCCACGAATAGAATAAGCGTCTGCATTATTTGGATTATCCTTAATAGAAGCTGTTGCCTCCTCGATGGCTTTCGCATAATCACCAGAGGATAGAGCTTGCTTAGCGGCCATAACACGAGCATCTTGCTCTGTTTTAGCTTGTTCGTTAGCTGTTGTTGTAGGTTTAGTGTCTTGCTGGGTCTTAGTATCTGTGCCACAACCTAATAGGCTAAGCAAACACATACATAATAGAATATATTTCATACAATACCTCTATATTAGCCATTTAATACAATTACATAATCGACTATTTACTATCATTACATTATAGAGCACTATCATATAATTCATTAAAAACTAGCACATAGTTTTTTAATTACCATTACAATTATACCAAAACTATATACAAAAAAGGACGAGCCGCAACTCGTCCTTTTTCGTTATATGGTAGGTAATGTTATAAATCTTATTTTTTTGCTTTAGAGCAACGGTCTAATAGGAATGCAACGCCTACGAATGGGATGCCACCGCTTTCACCAAGGCCAATTTCACATGTGGAACTGGAGCTTACGCCTAGTGTTGCGCCGTATTCAGCAATTTCACCAGCAAGGTCTTTGGTAGCAGATTTGTTAAGTTCTGGTGTGAAGAAACCTTTTTGACCAGCAAAGCCATCGCATGCGAAGGATTTGATATTGAATACATGGTCTGTGCAGAGACGAGCCAAGTCTTCAATGTATTGAGATTTATTCAAAGATTTAATCTTACATTGTTTATGTACGATAACGCGTTCATCGCATTTTTCAATGTCGAGATGAGGCACAACGTATTTGCACAAGAATTCAGAAATATCGTTGATTTCTAAGTCTGGCATATGTTTGAAAGCGTGGTTGAAGCATGCACTATGGTCGATCACGATTGGATATTTACCATTTTGAGATGCTTTCATCAATGCATCGTGCAAGTCTTTTAACAGCACGTTCATGAACGTCATCGTAGTTTTCAAAGCTCAAGCCACAGCAGAGGTTTTCGATATGTTCAGGGTAGATAATATCGATATGGGCCTTGTTGCAAAGGCTTTCCACAACTTGTTGCAAGCTGCGATCATCGTCATAACCTTGGTTAGGTTTGAATGCGCGATTTGCACATGTACTGAAGTATACAACCTTTTCAAAGTTAGTTGGTTTGATGCGGTTTTTCAATTTGTAGTGATTAGCTTTAGGAGTTGTTTTAGGAACATATGGTGTAACACCTGTTACGCCATGTAAACCTTCAGTAATCTTAGAAATCGCTTTTTGAGTAATGATGGAACCTGCAATGCCTTCAAGACTTACGCCAGCACGACACATTTGAAGTGTTGTGGAGAGAAGTTATCGTAGATTTTCTTAGCCAATTCTGGTGCTGGAGGATCGATGCGACGCATGGACAATGCGATTTGTGCCGTATCGATGCTGAGCGGGCAAAGGCCTTTACACATGGAGCACGCAGCACAAGTATCTACACCAAAGTATTCATAGCCTTTTCTAAGTTCAGATGCCAATGTGAAATTGCCTTCGTTTTCAAGGCGTTTAGTTTCACGCAACAATGCGATACGTTGACGTGGAGTCAATGTTAAATTGCGACTTGGACAATGTTTTTCACAGAAACCGCATTCCATACAGATTGTGAAAGCATCGTCGATAACACATTGAGCTTTAAGGTTTTTCTTGTACACATCTGGGTCATCAGTGATGATAACATCAGGATTCAAGATGCGTTCAGGGTCAAAGATAGCTTTGATACGACGGTTGATTTCGTACGCTTTTTTGCCCCATTCCATTTCAACAAATGGTGCTACCATGCGGCCTGTACCATGTTCTGCTTTCAAAGAACCACCGAAGCCAGAAACACGTTCGGACATTTCTTTTACTAAGTCGCCAAAGTTCTTTAGTATCTTTAGGGTCGCTGAAATCAGGCGTAATGTTAAAGTGAACATTACCAGACAAAGCATGACCGAAGATTACACCACCATCAACGAAATCGTATTTGTGGAATAATTCAGTAAGCATTTCAATGCCTTTAGTGAAGTCTTCGATTTGGAAGCAAACGTCTTCGGTAATAACAGTAGTACCTTTTCTACGTTGACCACCAACGATAGGCAAGATACCTTTACGGATTGCCCACCAGGAATCGTATTCTTTAGGATCTTGAGAATAAAGGCTTGGGATAGCTGTTGGGATATCTTTCAATTGTTCTTTAATGAAAGCTAAGTTTTTATCTACAGTATCTTTGGAATAGCTTTCAGTTTGGAACAAGATAGCACTTGTACCTTCAGGTACTTCACGAACGAAGTCAGGTACATTTTCAAGAGTTTGAACTGCTTTCAAGGATTGATAGTCCATCATTTCAGCAGCAACAACCTTTTCACGGCCCATATTAGCCAAGGCTACAACCGCAAGAGATGCATCGTTCAATGTGCTAAAGAACATGAGGCCGCAACCTTTATGAGGTACGTCTTCAACAGTGTTGTACACGATTTCAGATACGAAGCCCAATGTACCTTCAGAACCAATGAACAAGTGGTTGATGATGTCGATAATGTCTTCGAAATCAACAAGGGAGTTCAAGCCGTAACCTGTGGTATTTTTGATTTTGTACTTGTGATGAATCAAGTGTGTCAATTCTTCATCAGCCAAGATTTCTTTGCGCAATTGCAAGATATCTTCAACCATTTGAGGTTTTTCACGAAGGAATTGTTCAATAGATTTTTTGTCGGATGTATCAAGAACAGTACCATCTAATAATACAACGCGAATGGACCGAATTGTTTTATAAGAGTTTTGCGCCGTACCACAGCACATACCAGAGGAGTTATTATTCAAAATACCGCCTACTAATGCTGTTGCAAGTGTAGCAGGATCTGGACCGATTTTACGGTTATATGGTTTCAATAAATCGTTCGCATCGGAACCGATAACACCACATTCACATTTTAAAGCCTTGCCATCGTCGATAACTTCCATTTTTTTGAAGCCATCATTACATACGATAAGCACGTCTTCACTGGAACATTGACCAGACAAAGAAGAACCAGCTGCACGGAATGTAAATGGTGTACCACATTGTTGGCACAAACGAATAAGGCGTCTTACTTCTCGTTCATCCTCCGCTTTAACGACTACCTTTGGTAAATAGCTATAACAGGACGCGTCAACACCATATGCATAACGACGTAAATGATCAGTATAGACACGATCTTTGCAAATCTCTTTTGCCTCCTTGGCAAAACGTTCATAATCTCTATTAAGCGTACTCACTTATATTTCCTCCTATCCTTTCTTAAGGAATATTTCTTATAGTGTCTTATATTTAGTATACGCCGTTCTCATTCTCACTACTATAATTATGCATAAATTATATGTCTCCTAATAATTCTCGATATGCATGGCTTTTTTATTTCTTTACTTGAAAGTGCATCTCAGTGGCATTATCATGTACTCATTTTTTCACATATTAAAATAAAACTATTTTGTTTACTTAGTAATTAAAGAACTCTATAATAAATGAACGCCAAATTGCCCATAAAACTTGATTTATCGTGTATATAATTCTATAGGAAATAGTTTACATAAATTATGCATAAAACTGTATATTTTCATTTATTTTAATTTTATCGTTCTCATTTATATTTAAGTATGACTTTTAATCATAACTTTTAGATTTCCCTACTAATAATCGTTCACTTTCACATAAAAAGCCCTCTAGGGATATAACTCTTTCGAGCAACCACTAGAGGGCTTATAGTAAACATATCAAATCTATCGGTTCATACTAACTAGAACATAAAAGTATAGTATTCGAATTTCTATTGATGATCAGAGAAGCCATATTATCCCAAAATACCAGACTTAAGAATAAGACGTACAGCTAGTGCAAAGACTGCCACGCTCATAAGAGCAAGAATAGATTTTGCTTTCAGACGTTTTGCAATGCGCGCACCTGCTTGGGCACCAAAGATAGCACCAATACTAGTAGGGATAGCAATACTAAATACGATATGATTTTCCAATAAATGCGTTATAACACCTATCATTGTAGATACCGCAAGGATAGATTGGCTTGTAGCTGTAGCCATATGGGTTGGGAATCCCATGAGATAAATCAAGGCAGGCACATGGATAAGGCCACCACCAATACCAAAGATACTGGAGATAAAACCTACAAAAAAGCTAATGCTAATGCCAATAGGCTTGCTATACGTTAGCTGATCAAGAGTAAGGCTTTCTTCCTTCCGCTCCCCTTTTTTGAAGTTCTTAAATCCAATCAAACCAGAAGCGCATAGCATAAAGCACCCAAAGGCAAACATAAAGCCTTGTCCAGAAAACCAACCAGACATTTGAGCCCCTAAGATAGCACCTGGTAAAGTCGCTAAACTAAATACAATAGCGGCACTGATAAGAACCTTTTTCTGTTTAATATATGCAATAGAGCCAGAAATAGCATTACACATAACAGAAAAGAGTGATGTCCCTACAATCATAGATGGGGACCACTCCGGGAACCAGTACATGAAGAGAGGAACGAATACAAGGCCCCCTCCGGCACCGATGATGGTGCCTAGCATAGCCGCTAAAAAGCCAACTATAGTAAAGAATATATAAAATACTATAATGTTATCCAGCATAATAAGGCCTCCCTTTACTTAGATTGAAGATATCTCTTTGCTATAAATTCGATTGAAAAAAGTCTTTCGCTGCTTTTAATCGTCCTCGTTCACAAGAGACTTGTAGCTCATCACCTGGTTCGAGTTTTACATCTCCAAGGGGTACAATGTATGTTCCATTGCGACGAATACTTACGATGAGTGTCCCCTCTGGCAATGCCAAGTCTTGTAGTTGTACATCTGTATAGTTTGCCACTACAGGCACCTTCGTTTGGAAGAATGTTTGTACAGCTTCTAGATTGCTTTGCCCACTCATAGCTTGCAATAAGGAATCGTAAATTGGCGGCTCTTTTAAAAGATCTGCCACAAGATAGGCCACCAATGTAACGATACCGATAGCGTAAATATTAGAAAAACTATTCGTCATTTCAAGAACGAGTAGAATCGCCAAAATTGGGGTTCGCATCGCAGCTGCTAGCATACCACCCATGGCGCAAATAACGAATTGCGGTACAAAATCAGGTGAGATAATACCCATAGATGAAAGCACGCTTTCACAAAAAGCACCTGCAGAGGCACCTATGACGAGCATGGGCAAGAATATGCCGCCTTGTGCACCACTGCCATAGCAGAAGGTGGTAAGTAAAATCTTGCCTAATACGATGCCACCTAAGAGCAATACGCCATGCGATTGAAAGGCTAGCTGTCCTACTAGATCATTGCCACCACCTAAAAGAAGTTGCGAGTCATAGCCGATGACGGCCACAGTCACAAAGGTGAGGGCTAATTTCAAGAACCGAGAGCATTTAAGCCACTCAAAGAATTTCTTAAATGCGAAGATCATGCGGCAGAAGAGCACCCCACAGAGCCCCATGATAACGCCCACCATAAGCAGTACAGGGAAGTACTCAAAAGGCACACCTGAGGTTACGGAAAACCCAAGAGCTGGTTCGAGGCCAAATATACTAACCGTAATATAGTTAGAAATCAATGTGGCCACAAAGGTGGGAATAACGAGATAGGGATAAAAGCTTTTATGGACCTCTTCAAAGACGAACATCGCCCCCGATACAGGTGCACTAAAGGCAGCCGTTAAGCCAGCCCCTGCACCAGCAGAGGTCAAAATGCGCTGCTCACGCAGCCCTGAATTCATCCAATAGGATACAATTTTACCAGCAGAGCCACCGATTTGTACGGCTGGCCCTTCACGGCCTACAGAAAAGCCTGCAAAACCAGTCAATACGCCACCTATCATCTTAGAAGCCAGCGTCCGATACGGTTTCATATCAAAAAGACCCAGCATTTCTCCTTCGATTTGAGGAATACCAGAACCACCAGATAATGGAGCCCATGCAAGCAATCTGTCGACGATAAAGGCAAAGATGACCATTACTATAAGCCAGCCTATGGCCCATTCCATGGTAATGCCGTCCATCAACTGCCAACGAATATGCTCTGACTCAAGGATTAAATAACGGTACGTAGCACCACAAAAGCCTGCAATCATGCCCACAAGAGCGCCCTTCGCAATGAGCTCCGTTAACAACATACGATTCATGGACATATCTGCTAAGGTAGAACTGCGCTTATTAATTTTCCATAGCCTCATACTATTCCTCCTTAGCATTAGCCAAATTTAAACACTCGTGCATAAACTATGTATTCATATCCTTAGTATACTTATGTAAACCATCATTTTCAAGAAACGATTACATACAACGTCAGTTATCTAATTAGAAGACAACGCTACAAACGCAAAGCTAGCCACCTCTACAATGAGATGGCTAGTTTTGTTAAGCAAGTGTATAAATGTATTCTCTTTACATATTCGGAGGCATCTGAAATATGTAAAGACACTAAAGATGTAAAGTTCTTAGGGCCAGAGCTCAGCATCATTTAGACTATTAGATTATTTAGACAAGTCCTAAAATTCCTTAGAATATGGATTCGTAAATGCCAATAATTTCTTCCATAGATGCATCTCGTGGATTACCAGGTGTACATGCATCGTTGAAAGCAGATTCAGCGAGGAATGGAATGTCTTCTCGTTTCACGCCTGCTTCGCTAAGGGATTTAGGAATGCCTACATCATCAGCTAATTTTTGAATTACATCAATAGCTGCTTGACGATATGTTTCTTGATCCATTTCGTCTACATCAGGAACGCCCATAACGCGAGCGATTTCACGATATTTTTCGCCTGTTGCAGGGGCATTGAATTTCAATACTGCTGTTAAAAGCATTGCACACGCCTTGCCATGAGGGATGTCGTACACAGCACTCAATGGATGCGCCATGGAGTGAACGATGCCAAGACCTACGTTGGAGAAGCCCATACCTGCAATATATTGACCAAGAGACATAGCTTCACGACCTGCGAAGTCACCAGCCACGGCGCTACGCAAGGAACGCCCGATAATTTCAATAGCTTTCAAATGAAGCATATCCGTAAGTTCCCACGCACCTTTTGTAATGTAACCTTCCACGGCATGCACGAGGGCATCCATACCGGTGGACGCACAAAGACCAGTTGGCATCGATGCGGACATATCAGGGTCCACGATGGCAACGATTGGTATGTCATGAGGGTCAACACAAACGAATTTGCGGTTCTTTTCAACATCTGTAATAACGTAGTTAATAGTAACCTCTGCCGCCGTACCAGATGTGGTAGATACAGCGATAATCGGCAAGCAAGGATGTTTTGTAGGCGCCACTCCCTTCAAGGCTACGTACATCACCGAACTCAGGATTCGTCATAATTGTAGCAATGGCCTTACTTGTATCAATAGCGCTGCCCCCACCTACAGCAACGATAGCTTCAGCACCTGCTGCCTGCAAGCAACCACACCAGATGTTACGTTTTCAATCGTTGGATTCGGCTTAATATTGTCATATACATCGTAAGCAATACCTGCCGCATCAAGTAGGTCTGTTACCTTTGTAGCCACCTTAAACTCAAATAGATCAGGTGTAGACGTAACGAGGACCTTTTTAAAATGGCGATTCTTAATTTCGTTCACAATCTCCTGAATCGCCCCTTGTCCAAAATAGGACGTGCCGTTCAACATAATTCTCCGAGCCATATACATTCACTCCTATTAAAAAATAAACCGATAGAGAATAACTATACTAAGTAATTCTCTATCGGTTTATTAAAATCCTTGAAGCTGTGTTATGTATACACTATATAATCATTGTAATATTCCGTTTTCTCATCAATCGTAATAGGGAATCTAAAGACTTAAAAGGCTTAGACATAACCCCCTCCTACAAACAAAAACAAATCGCCTAAGAAATTTTACTCATCTTCATAAGCAAGATCCGTTTCACAGATTTATCGAGTCGTTCTTTAGAGATACGGCCATCTTTTACAGCTTTCATAAGGCCATTATACGCCTCTTGCATGTGTTCGTACTCATGGCACACGAGCAAGATATCGCTACCAGCCAAGATAGATTGAACTGCCATATCGCCGAAGGTGTAGTGTTTTGCAAGAGCGCCCATGTCCATATCGTCTGTTACGACAACTCCGTTATAGCCCATATCCTTGCGCAACCAGTCAGTAATAATCGCTTTAGACAGACTAGATGGATGGTCTGGATCGATTTGAGGATACATCGCGTGGGACACCATAATTGCATATGTATTCGGTTTAGACTGCTTAATGAGGTCTACAAATACCTTCGTATCTTCATTCAACAAAGTCTCTTTAGATACTGGCACAACACTAGTATCAGCATGTAAATCAACGTCTGTTTTACCAATACCTGGGAAATGCTTATAGGAATACCATAAACCAGCTTCATCATAGGCCTTACCTACAGCGCTGGCATACCGTACAACATCATCAGGATTTGTGCTAAAGGAACGGCCATAGGTTAAGCCCAAGTCCGCTACAGGAGCAAAGTTAATGTTGAATCCCAAGTCCTTTAGTTCAGTACCAGACTGTTTTGCCAAGGATACCGCTTGTTCAATAGGTTCTTTACCTAATTCTTCTGCAGGAGGAACCTTGATGAGTTGATCCTCCATGCGCGCTACGGCACCACCTTCTTGGTCGATGCCGATGAACAATGGTGTTAAACCGGCACTTTTACCAGTTTTATTAATATCTGTAATCAGCGATTTCACTTGATCCTTGGACTCCATATTGCGGTCAAACAAGATGATACCGCCCACGCGATACTCATTGAGCATAAACTTCGCATCATCGTTCAAAGTCTTGCCATGGATGCCAATCATCAACAATTGGCCTACCTTGTCCGCGTCAGACATATTAGCTACTAATTTGTCTACCTTTTCCTCTGGTGAAAGCTCGCTCTGTGCCACGGATTCATAGGTTACAGGCTCCGCTTTAGAAGTAAATGGGTTATGTAAACCGCAGCCCGTTGTAAGCGCCAATGCGCCAATCATCGTAGCCGCTACGATACGTCGAAACATATATACCTCCAAAATCTCTAAAAAGTATTATGTATAGTATATCAAATAATAAAGACAACCCCAACAACGCCAATACATGTAGTGCATCGTGAGCGCAAAAAAGACTATTACCCAAAACCTACGAATATGTACCGTATTGGTTCCAAGTAATAGTCTTTATATAAGTTAAGGTCAAACTTACGCTTAAATTTTGCTTGTGCTTAACTTTTGCTTATCCTTAAATTTTACCTTGCTCTTTCATTTCTGCTAAGAGCTTTACGATGCGAGGGCCACAGCCTTTGCCACCGCAAGCACCTGTACCAGCACGAGTTGCTTCTTTTACCTCAGGAAATGTATGAGCACCATTCAAAATGGCTTCTTTAATCGTTTTACGTGTAATGCTACGGCATGTACACACCTTTGTAAGCTTGTCCAGAATCGCCTCTGGCACTTGATTTTCTTCAAAATCCATATATATTCCTCTTCTATTCACTTGAATATCTATATACTGTATCAAATTAATATATCAATTTACATATCAATTTAGTGGATTAATTTACTATATCAATAGTATCTAACCATGCACTGTAACATTAATATATCGAAAATTTACGATTTCTATACACAGTATATCATATATTAGAAACTATATCGATAGTTTTTAATATAAATATAATCATAATTTTGTTCATACTTATAACAAAAAGCCTCTACCATAGATTTATCACCTATACGATAGAGGCTTTCACCAAATATATTTATAAAATCGTCCCAATGATTGCAAAGTAAATTTTGAAAATTGTTTGTTGCAATGGACGGATTACCATAGAAATAATCGGTGTATTAATAAGGATGATAAAGAAAATCAAGTTAATCATCCCTAATTGGTAATATTTAATTTGCCATTCTGTCGGTAGCCACGGCAAAATGATATTAAAACCAGGTAATGGTGGGAATGGAATTAAGCAGAAAATGGAAAGGCCGATGCTATACAAAATAATGTATTGCATAACCATTGGTAAACCCGGAGACTGCATAAGATTCAAATTACCCAAAAGTACGTATATGAAAGTAAATACGAACCCTGTAATCAGGCCTGCTATAGGACCTGCAAAAGCAAGTAGGCTCATGTCACGGCGTGGGTCTTTAAAGTAAGATGGATTAATAGCCATCCCTTTAGGCCAGCCAAATCCAACTAGAATGATACAGATAGTACCTATTAAATCAAGGTGTGCCAAAGGAGATAATGTGAGGCGCCCCGCCATCCGAGGTGTTGGATCGCCAAACCAGGTAGCTACTTTGGCCTCTGCATATCCAAAGACAGAAAAACGATGATAATAGCAGGAATACTAGCTAATATCTGTATCGGATTTAAATCAAACATAAAACTCCTTTATATGTTACCTAATATGTTTATGAACTATATATCATATATAGATTACATAACACGTTGATGTATTACATAAATTCTTATTGTTTAGCTTCCCATGCGGTGTAGCCGTCTTGAATGCAGCGAAGGGCATTCAATGTACGTGGATAGCCGATATACGGCACGCATTGAGATGCGATGTTAATCAAATATTGTTTACTGTTGCCTACGTTCAAGTTGCCTTCTACGTGAGCCTTTAATTGAGGTTCACATCCACCTTGAGCTGCCAAGAAACAGAAGGTAATCATTTCACGGTGAGCCACACTCAAGCCTTTACGTGTGTAGTAGTCGCCGAACATATTAGCAAGCCACTTTTGATGTGACGTGTATCTTCAGGACCTTCTTCGTAAGAATGACGCACAGATTCACCAAAGATTTCCACCTGTTTTTCTACGCCCTTTTCAAGACGAGATGCAGCAGTAATTGTACTGCGAGATGGATCCGCAACAGTTTCCCCCGATAGTCAAAAATCTTATTTGTGACCTTAAAGAATGGACGCACACGACCGATGCCAAGATATGGCACAGCTTGATAAATGAGCTCGATTACTTCATCGGGAATCAAGCCAAAGTTAAGTGCTGCTGGTAGCATCAACGCATATTCATCGACAGCAGATACACCCACTAATGTAGCAAGGATGGCCAAGAAGCGATCCTTGGCAGACACATTACGACCCTCTTCGGTGATAACTTCATCGAACGCAAAATTATCAAATAAAACTTCAAACTCAGGGTCAATATAACCTGCAGGCCGCAATATCAGGGAACATGCGCCCGTATAAGCTTGAGCAAATTCAGATTTAGACATAGGAAACCTCCATAAACAACACTGGTGAAAGCCCAAAGGAGCTTTCACCAGCAATAGTTATGTAATTATTACGGCTTGCGCCATCAAATTATAAAGCTGGGAAAGAGAAGTCAGTACCGTATACTTCTTTCCAAGCAGCCAAGAACATATTGTATTCATTAGAACCAGGAGTGATTTGGTACGCTTGACCATCTGGAGAGAAACGATATACAGTATGCAAGCTTGGATGAACAATATATTTGAACAATGTAGCTTCGCCATATTGATTGTTATGCATATTCACTACATTGATGCCGAATACATAGTTACGGCTACTATCGATACCACTGAATTGGGATGCTTTATCAAAGAAGTATGTTTCAGAACCATTTGCACTGTTTGGAACCTCTGGATAGTTAGCTAAACCATTCCAGTTTGCTGCATTAGCAACACCACCAACTAATAATGTACCGGCTAATACAAATGCGCCTAATAAATTTTTATTCATAATGCTCTCCTTTTTGCCTTTACGGCATCTCACGACAGGTCATGCTCTCACATGACCTCAGCATAATATGTTATATGTATAGTATATCACATTTTATGAAAATATTAGATATATTAAATTACAGAATGTATGCATATGAGATCTTACTAGAGTACGCTACATTAGCACTTAAGCTTCTCTGCTGTTCTAGCATTAGCGTTATCGATTGCTTCTAACAATTTGTTAAGCAACATACGCATTTGACGTGTTTCTTCAACGTCAAAAATCGGGCCTGCAGCTTCAGACAAGCGACGTGGTATATGAACTGCTTCATCACGTAATGCTTTACCAGTATCAGTAAGGGTTACCATTACTACGCGTTCATCTTGGCGGCTGCGTTTACGCTTTAAGAATGCTTTTGCTTCTAATTTCTTTAAAAGTGGTGTTAATGTACCAGAATCAAGGCGCAATACTTGGCCTAGTTCTTTAACGGACAAATCACCATATTGCCACAATGCCATCATTACGATGTATTGAGTATATGTCAAATTCAACGGATCTAAGTGACTGCGATATGCATTAACAATTTCCTTCGCCACTACATAAAGTGGGAAGCTCAATTGGTTTTCTAATTTCATGTACTCTGCATCAGGTACGTCTTCTTTATGTTTGTAACCTTCGAGTACGCCAATTTCTGCCATATTCTACCTCCATATGCACACAATAATCTACAAATTAATTGTACACAATTCTACAGCAAGCAGTCAACGTAAAAAACCTACTTTGTTCAGATATTTTTAAATTTGTCAATTAATTAATATATTTTTTTTTTTATTAAGAAAATGAGTGCATCCATAGAATTTATGGGCAGAAATCACACCATAAAACTGTGAACCTATTAATAAATTTTTTATATTAGAATTCAATACCACATGCAGACATTGCTTCTTCAAGACGTTTAGCATAATCCAATTCTTCTGGAATAGAATGTTCAATTAATTCAGCAATTTTTGAGCACTTCATTTTACTTAATATGATTTCTTTCTAGATTTATGTCATATAGTATAATAAAAGAAATTCTATATAAAGCTGATTGATAATAGGAGGCCTATATGAACACCTTAGAATGCATCAAAACTCGTCATAGTACGCGTAAATTTAAAGCTGATCAATTATCTCGAGAACTTATCGATCAAGTCCTCGATGCTGGCCGCCGTGCCCCATCGGGTGGTAATACACAATTGACACATTTTATGGTCATTACAAACCAGGATGTGCTCAATGAGTTAGTAACACTCGTTCAAGAGGAATACGGCAAAATGCCGATTACAGAAAATACACTCCCTTACATGGTAAACATCATTAAAATGTCCGGTGAAGGTAAATTTGTATTTAACTATGGCGCACCGGTGCTCATCGTACAAGCCAAGCGAGCTATGCAAACAACTTTGCCGATGTGTCTTGTGCAATGCAAAACATGATGCTTGCTTGCAATGAACTCGATCTTGGCAGCTGCTGGTAAACCAAATCCGTCACCTCCAAGACAACGAACGCATCCAAGCTAAAATGCGTGAACTAGGCCTTAAAGAAGGTGAAAAAGTATATGCTAGCCTTGCATTTGGCTATCCAGACTTACCAAACGGTCTTAACCGCCGCGAAATCGAAGCAAAAGGCTATCCTGTAACATATATTGATTAATTTGATTAATTGAGACTATAAAATCAATATATTTACGTACAGTATATAAATATATTCACAATTAATATACAACAAAAGCGCTATCTATCCTACAACTCTAATTGAGTGTCTATCGGAATAGATAGCGCTATTTTATTGACACCATTCATGTATTTTGGTGCTAGTTCTCTCTAATAAATAGTAGATATTTTAATGACCTATAATCTATGCGCTAAGCCCATAATGGTGCACTAAAATAACTATTTATCATAATTAAAAATAAAATATAGTCGACTTTTGGTCATACATGGTATGATTACAATGGCATTTTGTAGAAAGGATGTGTGATGATGTCGATTTTCTCTCCAGCTCCTCATATTGAACGATTACCAGAGGGGCAAATCGATTCCACCTACAAACGTCTTCGCAAAGAAGTCTTTGCAGGTACTTTTATTGGTTATGCTACATTCTATTTGATCCGCCAAAACTTTAGTTTGGCTGTTCCGTACATGATTGCTGAGTACGGCTACACTAAAGCGGATCTTGGTATTGTCATGACCCTCTTATCCGTAGCGTACGGCGTAAGTAAATTTGTCATGGGTAATGCGTCTGACCGCTCTAATCCAAAATACTTCTCCACAGTAGGTCTATTGCTTAGTGCTTTAGTTATGTTATTATTCGGCACCTTACCTGGTGTTTTAAGCAGTATTCCTATCATGTGCGTTCTTGCCTTATTAAACGGTTGGTTCCAAGGCATGGGCTACCCTCCATATGCGAAAAATATGGTAACTTGGTTCTCCCGTTCCGAACGCGGTGCTTGGTGGTCTTGGTGGAACGTTTCCCACAATCTAGGTGGCGGCATTATCGCTCCTCTTGCTACGCTTGGCATCTACCTATTCGGTACATGGCATAGTATTTTCTTCTTCCCTGCTCTTATTTCTATCGTTTTAGCTGTGGTTACATTCTTCTTGTTGAAAGATACACCTCAATCCTGTGGCTTGCCACCTATCGAGGAATATAAACACGAAACAGTGGCAACTGAAGTAAAAGATGAAAATAAAACTACTTTCAAAGAAATCTTCTACAAATATATTTTGCATAACAAATACTTATGGTATCTTGCGATTGCAAACATCTTTGTATACTTCATCCGTTACGGCGTAGTAAGCTGGGCGCCTACCTATTTGACTGCTGTAAAGGCTTTACAAAGAAGGTTCCCGTTGGGCTTACTTCTTATACGAATGGGCTGGTATTCCAGGCATGCTCGTAAGTGGCTATTTGAGTGACCGCGTATTCCGCGGCCGTCGTGCTCCAGCTACCATCTGCTTCATGCTATTCGTTATCTTAGCAATCCTTGTTTACTGGTTCAACCCAGCAGGCAATATCCTTATCGATAACTTAGCACTTATCGCTATTGGCTTCCTCATCTACGGTCCTGTTATGATGATCGGCCTTCAAGCAGCAGACATGGTACCACGTGTAGCAACAGGTGGTGCTACTGGTCTTACAGGTCTTCTTGGTTACCTCATCGGTTCCGCTGGTGCTGGTGCCTTCATGGGTCTCATGGTTGACCTTTATGGTTGGGATGGCGGCTTCGTAGCCCTCGTTGGTGCATGTATCCTCGCTATCGTATTCCTACTTCTCACACTTGGTGACAAATCCCAAGCAAAGAATAATCTACAACTAATAGTTGTATGAACCTAAAACTCCCCTAGTAACACATCATTACTAGGGGATTTTATTATGTCTTAAAATATATACTGTACTAAATTCTATGCTACACACAAAGAACCATTTAAAACTTTCAAATTATACACGAGACCAAGTCGTGCCAAACCGTGCAATGCAACAGCCGTAACAGGATCTATAAGACCAAGTACGCCCACGCAGATGATCGCTACGTGGAATACAATAGACACGATAAGTAGACCTAAATGAGACTGCTTTGTTCCTTTTGAAAGCTCCGATACAGGAGATGCGTCATCCACAAGGAATCCCATCATAAGTGCCACTAAGATAAGCTCCAAGGAACATGGGCATAGTACCAATAACAAGGTTACAGTATGTATAAAATCCTGTGTCAATGCAAAGGAACCCATAGATAATAGCAATACAGCCACAACAATGACAGACGAATAATTGTTAATGCCCTGACGCATAGCAACGAGTTGTGCTGGCATTGTAGGCGCATATCATCATCTACAGTGTAATGTGACTCACCCGTAATAAGCTGCTCCAAGAAGAAACCAGCCTGTACAATGAGCCCCACATAGGCCGCCGTATGATAATCGCCATTGGAAATGAGCGCCACCATGGCCACTACAATGAGGAAATTAGCATGAATCTCTAAACGCTCCCAAATACTTTGAACACTGTTAATAAGTAGTGGTAAACCACAAACTAGAACCGTTACCCATGCTAAATCTATAACGGGATTTAATGACTCTGTAATCACATCCAAAAGAATAAAGACAACGCCTAATGCTAAAATAGCACCTTGCGTAAATAACGACACCTGAGCCGATAAAGACTGTAAAAACTTCATATAGACCTCTCTATACACTAGAACCGGCTAAACTTGCTCCGGAAACACAACACAAAACAACACAATAATAATTCAAAACTCTTTATACCTTAAGTAATTTGAAACTCTCTGGGCCTAAAGTAATTTAAAACACTTTGTACCTAAGGTGATTTAAAGTTTATGTACCCATAGGGGTATATCTACAATGTAAATATTATACAAGACATACAAACTATATACAAGTTAATTTTTTCGATAAACAATAAAAAACTGCATTTCCATTACAGAATAGGAAAAGAACGAATTCATAAAATGACCCTTTTTCCTAGATTAGAAAGAACTCAAAAATGACCTCTCCCTTTAAAGATCTAGTTGAAGGCGCTTATTTCTTTATTAGATGTAGAAAGAACAGGTCCCTAAAAACGACTTAGCTCGCTTTGGAGGCTTTTAGGGACCTGTTCTTTCGGTTAACTGATATGAAATTAGAGCTTCAACGCCTCAATCCATTCTGCTTCTTTAAAGCCCACCAGAACTTTGTCTTCAAGAACCAAGATAGGACGTTTTACAAGCATACCATTGGATGCTAACAAAGCTAGTTTTTCTTCTTCACTAAGGTTTGGCAATTTATCCTTCAATTGTTGTTCACGATAAATCATACCAGAAGTATTAAAGAATGCTTTCAAATCTTTACCAGATTGTGGATACCAAGCTGCGATTTCTTCTGCTGTAGGGTTTTCAGATTTAATATCACGATCTGTGTATTTAATATTATGATCATCTAAGAATTTCTTTGCTTTTTTGCATGTTGTGCATTTAGGATATTCAACGAATAACATAGCGTCTCCTTATAGTAATACATAATGTCATAACGATTTATTTATAAAATAAGTGTACCAAATATATCGAAAATTATCAATCAGCAGTACATGAATTTGTAATACATCTTATATTCTTCAAATCAGCTTGAAGCCCCTCTGTATCCTCTGCTTCAAGTAAATCTAAATCCATCTGTAGTCTTAAGAAAAACCCCTTAGACATTCCAAAATATTTACACAATCGTAAGTCTGTATCTGCAGTGATTTTACGTTTGTCTTGTAGGATTTCTTGTATCCGCGATACAGGAACCATAATATCCTTAGCGACACGATATGCACTTAAACCCAATGGCTCCATAAATTCCGTACGTAGAACCTCACTCATTTTAGGTACTGGGATTAGTTCCTTCATACTTTTATCTCCTTAATGATAAGTATCCACGATAAAAAATGCGTTCTGTTTCTTTATCCTTAAATCCGATAATCATAGAATCTCTCCTTTGATTATACCTGTTAAACAGGTATAATTCAATAATATCTACCTGAATAACAGTCATATGGGAAATTAAAATTATTCTGCTATTAGTTTTGGTAAAAGATTTCTAGGTAATACCAGTCAAATCCTACTTTGGCAGTGACTCTATTGGTCACCTATTTCGGAACGTAAGGATCTATATCTATCAACTTAATTGGGTTGAGGGATGTCATTAACTTGATTGAGTGGAGAAATATCATAAGTTATTTTATTACAAAATAATTTCAGAAAATAAAAAGACCTATATCCTCCACCTCATGTACAAGGTACATATCAAAGGTTTAGAGAATATAGGTTTCTTATAATGCTATTTATAGTATGATTTACAGCAAGAATGTTAAGCCCATAGCCACGAAGATGGCCGGTAATAGGTTGGCAATACGGATTTTACCAGGCCAGATGAGGTCGATACCGACGCAGAAGATCAGAATAGATCCCACGTAGGACAGGTTATCGATAGCACTCGGCGTCATTAACGGCGCAGCGATATGAGCCATAGCTGTAATAATCCATTGGGTAATTCCCACAGGAATAAAGGAAAACAATGCGCCCTTCCCCATAGAGGATACCATAACCATAACGATGATGCCGTCGAGGATGCCTTTCAACAATAGCGTTTGATAGTTACCCGTCAAGCCGTCTTGAATAGATCCTAGTACGCCCATGGCTCCCACTGTAAACGTAAGGGATGCCGTAATAAAAGCGTGCGTAAACTGTGGATCACCAGTGTTGCCAGTTTTTGCTTTCACCCAGTCACCAAAAACAGTAATCCAACGGTTAAGATCGATAAGCTCGCCAATTACAGCGCCTGCCACCATGCTAATAATCATGAGCATAGGCCCCGTCGTTTGCAGCGTGCCGTTTACAATGACTAGCATATACTGCATAGCGCCGCTCATCCCAAGAAGGAGAACGATAATACCGCTCACCATCATGAGCGTCTGTTTCAAATTTTCTTTCATAAACCGACCAAATGCGAGACCGCACAAGCTGCCGGCTATGATGAGGCCAATGTTAATGGCCGTACCCAAACCAATCATATATTTCCCTTTCTTAATTGTGAAAGTAATACTTTATTTCATCATCAGTATACCAACTATATCGAAATAAATCAATCTGCTATAGCATACAACCAATCTATGCCGTTATATGGCCCTAGATAAAAACATATAGCAAAAAGACCCTATCCAGTAAAGGATAAGGTCTTTATGTTGTGTTTATAGCTTTGAGAGAGAAGTATATGAGAGACCCGCTTTGGAGAGAGAGAATATATGTGTTTGTATATAAAGCGGGACGACATATGATGGAACGCTATCTTTCCATCCACTATAGTGTACACCTTAAAGTATGGTTTAACACAAGTACAATTTTGTAACATCAATCATGTATAAAAACTATTGTTAACTAACGATTATACAAATACGTTACAACAGGCATTGAAAACAAGTAAAAAAATATAACGCTAGATACAGAATAATAAGAACTATATTAATTCTCACCATCCGCAGGTAGTCGGATAATATCTGCATTTGCATTAATCTCGTCAAAACAAGGACAGTCCTTACCGTGATCGTTGATGAGGCCACTGGATTGCAGATGGGAATAAATAGTAACGGGGCCTACAAACTTAAACCCTCGTTTCTTTAGGTCCTCACTAATACGAGTAGACAGACCATTCTTTGCTGGCACCTGACCATTTGGATGATTGTCATAAATAATAGTTTTATGGTCTGTGAAAGCCCAGATATAGTTGCAAAACGAACCAAATTCATCTTGAATATCTTTAAAAGCAGAAGCATTATTGATGATAGCTTCAATTTTAGGGCGAGACTTGAGCATCCCCTCGGTCTGCAAGATTCGCTCTACGTCGCTTTCACCATAACTAGCAACCGTATCAATATCAAAATAATCAAAGCAGCCTCGGATAATGTCTCGTTTATTCAAAATCGTAAGCCAGCTGAGGCCACATTGGAGACTTTCAAGACAGAGATGTTCAAACTGCAACCGATCATCATGAATAGGCCGCCCCCACTCATGATCGTGGTAGGCCTGATACAAAGGCGTAGTAGGCCACTCGCAAGTCGCCATCACACACCTCCATGTGCCCACACGAGGACATCATACATGAGAGCCACTACGAGGCCCATCACGAGATGACCGCCTACGTAGAGCGGGATTAGCAAATAGATGAATAACAATAGGGAATGTAGGGTTCTGCGTAACCATACAATCGGCGTAGATGTACCGCCGCCAACCTTGCCATCAAGCCAATTGTGAACGATGTAGATAGGCGTACCTAAACGGCGAATCCAATCAGGAACGCGCTTGCCATGGTTCAACCCAGGGCAATACAAAATCACCAATGGCAATACCACCGCATCAAGAATGAGCAGCATCGTTAAGGTCAAAGAGAACAAATCTATTTCGCCTTCCCACGTCACTGGATGTGCTATAAAGCGGAGGGCCCACAAATAGGCTTTATATACGATATACGGTTCTAATAGCCATAATAAGGGCTTCACTACACTCATGGGACTACCTACGCCAAACACAAAATAATAAAACTACGCATCTGCGTAGTCGTTTCAGATATACAACGTTCCAATCGCATCGATTTAACTATAAGAACTACAGATATTTTTAGGCCCAAAGGTGAGTCTAAAAACATCAATTCACACTCACAATTTTTAGTCCTTTTATACATCGATTTTTATACTATTATTATATCAGATTTTGGCCTTTTTGTGGGGTTAAAATTCACAAAATTTTGCTAAAATATACAATTTATAGTAGTTCTCACTAAAGGAACCCACTATATAAGCTATTCCTCACTATCGACTCATATATACTAATTTTTCATCAAAATTATGAGTTATTTTGATAAATTCCTTAGAAAAATGCGGCATACAAAGTAACATAAAAGCCAAAATAAAGAACTAAGAATCTGTATCAATGCTATGTGGCATTTTATGCCCATACCCTATGTTATTATAAATACAGGTAGTAAATACCGTCTCACTTTCTTTTGATAAACAATGCAAAAAGGGCAGCTTCTTAGGGCTGCCTTTTTTGTATTCCACATACAACTTAAAAATATAGTCATTTAGTTATATAATTATACTTAACAACTTAACCTATGGATTACACAAGATCAATAGATATGAGAGTATAAACGGGAGATACTACCATGACCAAACTACCACTATTAGCGGGTATTTTCATGATGAGCACTATCTTATCATCAGTAGGAGCCATCAATGTTAATATTCCTGGTGCAGATTCGAAGATTCCAAAGGATGCCTACATAAATTACCAAACCACGAACCCTGATATTGAAAAAGATGTAGCAAACTATGTGGAAACACTAAAAGCAAAGGACAAAACTGAAGGTATTAACAAAAGCGAAATGGAATACGCTAAAGCTGCCTCTATCTATCGCAGTCAACATTACCATAATACGGTCATTTCCGTTCATGACAAATACAACCAAATTCGACTTTCATTCCCCGTAGCGGGCGTAAAAAGTGATTATCATATAGGGCGTTACAAAAATCCGAGTCGAACCATTGAGGACTATCGAGTGTTTACAGATAATGGAAGTCTCAATTTAGAAATTGACTATGCAGATTACAAAGACTATGACTGGCGTAACACAAAAATAGCTTATGATAAAACTAACCGATAAAGACGTTCGTGATTTCTTTCAAGACATGGCAAAACATAATCCAGCAAAACACATTTCTGATATAAAGGGCACTGTATTTTCATATCCTACTGTTACCTACAGCACTTGGGATAGTATGAAGATGCCGCACCTTGAAAACGGTAAAAAAACAACGCTTACCATCGACACAATCAATTTTAAATTTAAGGGCTATAACATGCGTCATCCCTTATATCACGCAGGGTTTGTCTATTATGATAACAACCCCGTTCTGAACAAAGTTCCTACAGATAAATTATTGGCTAATTATGTGCTTCCCTCTGTGCAAAACCTAAATGAATTAAATCAATATTCACGCATAGAAAACTTAAATGGTATACAATACCGCGTACCAAAAGACGCCATATACGAAGGTCAAAGTAAGGGCTCCGACCACCAAGATATTAGACACTACAAAAAAGGGAACATAATATTCTTTGTTTCTACTGACAATGTTCCTAAGAACCCATATGCGCATGAACTTGTTGTAAATGGTCATTACGATTTTAAAACGGAGTTAAATACGTCCTGGGATATTTACTATTCCTACCCAACATCAGATTATATTAATTATGCCGTTATATGGAATAATAATATTCCTGGGCTATCCACACACATCTATAAACCCCATAAAGATGATCACATCCTAACCTTTTACTCCTATGATGGAACCTATAGTTTTATCTATACCATCTTTTATCCAAGTTTTTTAAATACTGAGGAAGTTCAAAAATTACGGAATATGATTGAGTTTTTTGAGTCTACCAATAATCCTAACTTCAAACTGAAAGCGCATGTTCTATTTCCAGATACAGAGGGGAGCCATGCCCATTAAAACATCGTTCAAAATCAACCTAATAGTATCAAACGTGTAAATCATAACCACCCGTAGAACGGGTGGTTTGCTCTGACCCTATAAGGGTCTTTCTCTAGTGGTGGCCCTCTAAAGAGGGCATTGAATGATCTGACAACCACTCTATTACCACTGGCTGCCCCCTACTCGGGGGCTTTTATTTTGCCTATTTTACTGGCTCACCCGTAAACGGGTCGGTGTATTCTTTAAAGTTTAATGTATCTTGCGCTATATCCTCTTGTAGTTGATTGCGAATATACTCTTTTATCGCTCCTTCATATCGTCCTACCGTATCCACATAATATCCTCTACACCAGAAATGTCTATTTCCATACTTATATTTTAAATTTGCGTGTTTATCGAATATCATGAGGCTACTTTTACTTTTTAAATATCCCATAAAACTCGATACGCTTAAATGTGGTGGTATCATTACTAACATATGAATATGATCCGGACAGCATTCCGCTTCAATAATCTCTACATTTTTTCTCTTACATAAATCTCGTAAGATTTTACCTACATCAGCTTTTATCCGACCATAAATTATTTGTCTTCTATACTTTGGAGCAAAAACAATATGATATTTACATCTCCATTTACTATGTGATAAGCTTTTTACGTCATTCATTGACATTGAACCTCCTATGTTGAAATGTTGTGGTTGCCAGACCAACTTCATTCTATCACTAGGAGGTTCTTTCCTTTTCTCTAAGAATTTTTTATCGACCCCCAGTTTAACTGGGGGTTTAGTCATGCCTATTCGGCGTACAACCAAACAGCCAGTACTGCAAATCGCAATACTGGCTGTTTTTATATCTCATTATTTCTTTATAAGTATATATTTATCTCAGATACAGCATTCACAGTACTCCAAAGAATTGAAAATTGAATGCACATCCTCATTTGTTACGTGAACAAACTAGCCCTCTATAGCCTCAAGTACTTCTCCGATGTACATATAATGTGGTTCCCAGCGATCTTTACCAACTTGAGTATACATAGATGGATTCGCTGCATAATATTCCTTTACGCTATCCGCCAAATGAGCTTCATCGAATTGGTGTTCATATAACTTTTTTTACATACAAAAGTTAACTCTGCTTCTTTGAAAGTCACACGCATCCCTCTGCCACTGGTGTTAGCCCAGAGTTAGCCACCTTATTTTCGTCGCGACCAGAATGAGAACCTAAATAACCAAGAGCCTTGCGATAACTTTCAGAGAAAAAGCTAACTGTAAAGGTATCATATTTCGCCATAAACTCTTGAGTATAACGCGCTGGATGGATGTACACGGTCACCGTGGATATATCGCCACCATTAGGGCCCCATATGTTGCCCATACTGCCCCAACTAACCGTACATGTATTAAATCATCAAGCATTCCAGCCGTAACAAGAGCCCAGCGTTTCTCAAACATGGTAAAAGCCTTATAATTCTTTGCTTCAAATGGTTTCATAATAACCTCCGCACATAGAATTTACTTAACAACAACCTCATCAAAATGTTCCTTATACACTTCATAATACACCGCATCAGCGATATCGTAAAACTCTTTATTTAGAGAATCTTTCACAACGGGTCTGCGCAGAAAAAGGCACCTCGATTGATAGGCCGAGGCGTTCCATCAAAGCCAAAGCGACTGATTTCCTCTTCATCGTGCATAATACCTGGATTAGACCACATATCTTCATTCATATTCGGATCAGTATTAATTGCCGTTGTCCCCTTGTTGTTGCGCCCGATAAGCCTTACTAGCTGCTGAATTGCTACTATCATAGGTGAAAGTCATGTCCTTAACGGTAATCACTTTCTCATCATTCCACTGATACGCTTTATATACCGTCGCCTTAATCGTATAAATAGGCGGCTCAAACCCGATGACTTTTACCGTATTCACGTCAATATAGGACGCGCCACGCTCGTCTACATTAGGAATATCCGACACAAACTGAGATACCTGCTTAAACTGCGGCTGAGATGTGAGCTCCTCAATCGTAATTGCTTGAGCTGGGATGGTGAAAGCTAGCATAAGCCCTAGCGTTGTTAAAAATCGATGTAACATATATCCTCTCATCTTTCTAAACATTTACAAAAAATAAACACACCCTTATAAGCATAAGTATACTATGCAAATAAGACTGTGCCTATTATAGAGCCGATTTCAATAAAAGGAGAACTAAAAGGCTACATATGGAAAAATCCTTTTATTAAGAAAAATAACGCTGTATCATTAAATTTAACTGCTCTTTTATCTTAGGAATATCTACAGAAAGGTCTAAGATTTCTACATCAAGACTTTTATTACAAACCTTATGAGTTTGCAATCTATATTCTGATTTTAACTCCAGTCCTGTTCCAGCGTACAATAGCATTCCACTAGTATTCAAGTGGGGATTATTATAGCTATAGTGCATAATATAAGTAAAAATTTGATACAAATGACTAGACCTATAGGTTTTTTTACTAGTATTAGTCCGAGAAACAAATATTCGCTCATAAAATTTTGTATCAATAATCAATGCTTTATCATCACTATAAATCAAAATATCTGGTTGCATCCTAGGCATTAAAGGGCCTAAATTTTCAGAGCACCAATTCATAGGCTCGTGTGAGACATGAACATTATGATATGTACTTTTACAATATGCTTTACAGTATTGATATACAAACTTTTCAAAAATATTATATAAAAAAACTTGATTAATAAAGGCAAATCAAACTCTTCTTGATCTGTACCAAATAATAGACACTCTACAATTAGCTGACACAAAAACAATATCATTTGATATCTAATATTTTGTCGATTATAAACTATGCTACTCCAATCTACATCTTGTAACGATAGAGACGAAATATCCCCAAAATAGCGTCCCCAAAGATGTAACTTTTTCTTTTGATTTAATGTAACTAGCCTACCACTTTTAAAAAGCAACAGCTCAATAACCGATTTCACAATAGAGTTAAATGGAACATCAGCAATAAACTCGTCAAAATTACAAGCAACTGCATTACTTCCTCGACTTTTCAATCGTGATGTTTCACTCATCACAATATGACCACGAACAGTATATATCACATCATCATAATTAATATAATCTTTATATAATCCTGACTGTACTAAGTCTTTCAATTCATTGCAAAATAAATCAATATAGAGATCAAATAACGTCTTGTCAGACCTAGTAAAATCGCCTTGAATTTTATCATCAAAACGTAAATTACTAATATATGAAAGCATATAAAATACATTTTTTATAGGTATAGTTTTATAAAGATACATATTGCACCTATTTCAAAGCATTTAGCAGATTATCCTTTAGTTCGTTAGCTCGCTCAAGATTATCAAACCAGTATTCCTCTAATAATGGAGCAATCTCAAATTCAATAACCTCCACTAAGCGATTCTTAGAAACAGGAAGATTATCCTCCTCAAGATTACAGAAATAACTATGTCCTATTACAAAACCTTCGCCCAACTCCTCTTTATCGTATTATTTAAACTTATAATCTCTTTAATCAAATTTTTAGCATAGTCTCATCAAGTTGTTCGGCCTTAAGAAACTGAGCAAATTTCTTCTGCTTATCATCGCCTTTATCATAGGTATCCCAGTTCCCAAAATCACTAGTTTCTATCCCCTCAAAAACAGAAGGAATTGTTACAAAACTAAATCTACGACGCAATGCATAATCTATCATTGCTAAACTCCTATCAGCTGTATTCATTAAACCAATAAGATATAAATTATTAGGAACGTAAAACTCCTTCTGATTGGCAAGTGTAATAGAGGTTTCACGATAGTTATTTTCTATTAACATTAATAGCTCGCCAAAAACTTTACTAATATTCCCCCTATTGATTTCATCAATCACAAACACATATGGCGATATTCTTACCTTCTATCTTTTGCAGTTTCTTTGCCTCATTACAAGCAACATAAAACTTCCCCTCTTGTAATTCAAATCCACCAGATTCGGTTGGTTTATACCCCATTATAAAATCTTCATAAGAATAACTTTGATGAAACTGAACAAAGTAAAATTATTTTATCTGTAAGATACTCTATAATTTTTTTTGCAAGATATGTTTTCCCAACCCCAGGTGGTCCTTGCAAAATAATATTCTTTTTACGGTTCAACAAGTTTAATATTTTATCAATAGTAACTTTAGGCAGGTAAACAGAGTCATAAAGATTACTTTTGTTAAAATTACTTACTACCTTAGCCCCTGAAAGTGCCATAGCTCTTTTATAATTCTTATATTCAGTTTTATGAATCTCACCAAATCCATTCTGAAAGGGCGTTACTGACCTATTACCTATGATATCCTCAATTTTGATAGGAGCATTAAAGACTACACGAGGTGTAATAGTCACATAATCTCCAGGGGCTATAGAGTTTTGATTGTTAGCTATACTAGTAATCTCCCCTTCACCAATAACCACTTTCCTCCCCTTAGCATAAATTAAAACAACATCTCCTACAGCAAGATTTTTAACATTACCTTTTAATTTAGGCTTCTTAGATTTAGTATAACAACTGTAATTAATCGGTTCTTTCCAATCTATCCATGTTTGAAAACTTGGATCAGTCATTGCAAATTCAGATTTCCATTTTTTTATATCACCACTTACTATCCAATAATTCATATATTTTCACTCCTATCAACCAAACTACTAATATTCTCCTTGATACTATCTATCATCATTTTCTATAAAAAAAATATCTTCAACAGAAACTTCTAGTGCATCTGCCAGTTTCTTACAATTCGCAACTCTAACATAAGATACCTTTTCATTAATGATGCTATATAAGCTTGGTCGACTGAGACCACTTATTTTAGACAACTCAAGAACAGATAAAAATCTCTTGCATTATTTTTCTAATGCACCACTCCGCACTCTAAATCTATTCATTTTTTATTCCCCTTTATCACAACATATAAACATAATTTAGTTAATTATAGCACAGCACTTACTTTACATGAAAATTTTATGAACTCAACTCAGTCTAATTTTACCAAAAACTAAACACTCTTAACTGACACTAAATAATAGCTATAAATAAATATAATATTTACTGCAAATACACGATAATACACAAATTAATTTGTCTGATATACTAAAATCATTAAAATCAGAATCAGTTGCTCTATCAAGATTTCGTAGCTAAACTGCATTAATAAGCATGATACGCCAAAGCTATTCCATATTGAATTATATATGTATTTTCTAGATTTCTTAAGATAATGCAGGGCTATTTGTCTTTTGTAAGACAACTAAAAAACCGAGCTACTAATCTAATAGTAGCTCGGCTTTTTAGTGTATTTAAAGTTTAAAAGAGACTAATAGTTTACCAGTGGAATGCTTAAAACAGAATACCATAAAAACGTTAACACTAAATTTCTTATTGAGCTAATATATTAATCCATTCCCATATACCACTGATTAAAGCTTAGATCCGTATCAAATTTCTTTTTATGGCTATTATCTATACGCCACTGCGTTTTTTTTCGTAAACTTTCAGCATTATCAAAGCTGACATACTCGATCATATCGCGCAATTGTTTATGTTTATACAAAGATTTGCTTTCATCATAATCAATGCGATAACTATAATAATATTCAGAATCCTTTGTAAAATGGCGTAAAAAAGACTCACCATTAGGTTTATATCGATCAATTAAGAATCCTGGAAGACCATTATTCCAAACTGTTGCATACTGTGTAGGAGCCTCAAGGTCACCATATTTATTCAAAAAGGTAAAAATTTGTTTTTTTGCTAAGCTTTTATCAACAATATTAGGATCTATTCGAAAGCGCAATACACGAATTTTAACCCCTACATCTTCATAAGTACGAACCTCATATTTATTATCTTCCATAGCTTCGCTCACCAGCTTAGCCTTTTTAGGAATACGATAGCTGAAATTGTCCCAATGCTTAACATGGCTATAATTATCTAGCCCAGACAAAGGCTCAATAGATGGAATAATATAATTACTCATTACCACTTCAGCAAATTTATCTTGGTATGGATCCTTCACATCGCCGCCACCAAGATACGTAATACCATACGTCGTTTTTGTCTTACTTGGCGTAAACTCCGTATACATCACATGTGTCTTACCTTTAAAAATCTTCCAAGATGCATTCTCTAACCCTGGATATGTATATATTCCCTCATTCTGTATATATTTATTAATGTTCTTACCATGTGGTGGCCCCACCAATAAAATACCTGTATAACCATGAACAGCAAATAAAAGCCCATCACTCGATTTAGATTCAACCGTATCTCCACGCAAGCTAATATTTGGCACAGATAAACGAATATTATTTTTTCCTTCATGAAGTAAGATAACAGTAGATTCTGAGAATTCCCCTAGCTTAACAGCTTGAGCCAATCCAGTTTTCTCATTAAAAACCTTTTCTATTGCAATCTTGGGATTCTTCCACATTTTTCCGTACTTTAGCGCTAAATATCTCCGCCTCTTGTATTGCCTTTTCATTAATATGGGAATAATTTTCGTAAGCATTGGCAGGAATACTCGCATTCGCACCTGGAACGGGTGGCTGCCACTTTGGCACTTCAATTTGCACAGCACTTACATTCATGGTGAAAGTAGCCGCTAATGCCATCATGATTATACTTTTACGTAACATAAAACCCTCTTAAAATTTACAAACACAATACACACAACCATATTACATTTTTTCTTGACTCTGAATGCGGATTACCTTATTTCTCAATGTTTCAATATTTGCAAAGTCAGAATATTCTACTGTATTACGCAGCTGAATATGAGAATATGGCGCTGCCCCGTCAATATAAACTAAGCTCATTATATATACATTCTTGTCATCCCGTAAGAATCGATGCATTAAAGATTTTTTACCTGGTTGATAGTTATCTACTAAAAGACTAGGCACGCCATTATTCCAAACAGATGCTGCCTGAATAGGTGCATCACCTATAATTTGACTTTCTGGCTTTACCTCCGAAATTTCGTTAATAAAGGAGTAAATATATTTATCATCTACCTTTACAGATTTCTTGGCCACAACAAGCCGCATACCTAATCCACGATAGTCCCTTATTTCAGTAGAGTCCGTTAGCGATTTCTGTGCTATTAGTTTAAGCCCTTTAGGAATACGATACATAAGATTATCCCAGTTGATGCTTTCACTATACTGATCCATATCATCTAAAGAGTGAATCGATGGAATCACATAATTACTCATAACGCGCTCAAGCTTGTCGGTAACGGGCTGATTTTTGTAGCTAAGCCCTATCATATATTCTTGATTTGGCTGATTATCTAAACCAACTACGGCAACCATAGCAGGCGTATTTTCGCCAAAAGACTCTGTTTCAATAGCCCATTTACCATGCGTGATACGGGATATATAAACTCCCCTTTTCGGTCCGTTTTTAGTTTGCCTAATGCATCATCATAATTCTGTTTCGTACCGATAGCAAAAAACACAGAATGTTCTCTTACAATAGATAAACGCTCACCATCACTGCGTTTGGGGTAATATTTACTTGCTAATAGTAGTCCAGGGACAGATGCTCGGATGTTATTACGATCATCATGCAACAACACAACTGCAGACTCATTAACTAACAAATCCATCACCTTCTCAGAATCTCTTGCTATCTGATTGACTTCATCTGTGTTAGTTCCCAGTCAGTTCTATACATTTCCATACGCTTATCAGATTCAGAATGTAATTTTATAACATCACTAGCCCCCACATTACTCAAGCTACCTGCCCGATAATTCTCATATGCATTGGCAGGAATACTCGCATCAGCACCTGGCATAGGTGGCTGTCCGGCTGGCACTTCGATCTGTACAGCGCTTACATTCATGGTGAAAGCAGTAGCTAGTGCCATCATGATTATACTTTTACGTAACATAAAACCCTCTCTTCTTTTCTTCTCTCACATTTACAACCTAAATAAGCACAACCTTATTAGCATAAGTATACTATGCAAATAAGACTGTGCCTATTATTTATAATTTTATATTTAAGTGTTTATTCTATTCATATGAATCAGACATGTAAGATATTTAAATGAATAGAGATCGGAAATAAAATATGTAATGAAATATAGCATATATAAAGTAAGGAATTAATGCAAGCAACGTTCCAATGGCGATAATAATATATATCAAAAGACACGATGCTAGTAAAACCACTAGACTATTAATGATGACTTTATAAATCAGTGCCTGCTCTTTCTTAGATTGTATCCACGCTTTAGCCCTATAATATACTTTAGGTTTATTAAAGGCTAGTGGTAATCGTTTACACCATAGAACAAGCCAAGGAATAAAGAGGATATTACCAAAGAGAAAAATCATTTCTAAGTCATAACTCCCTAATGGGTATAAGTACGGCGTTAAGTCAGGTTTCTGTAAGCTATGAATAATCGCCTCTATGGAGCCTATCCATAGAGAAACGAGCAAATACTTAATATAAAGCACTAGTATAATTTTAAAAATGTATTTAAATGTACTCATTCGCTATTCTCTATCTAATCATATACATAGTAAAAGTAACTTAATAGCATAAGTATACTATGCAAATAAGACTGTGCCTATTATCTATTATCTATTTATATTTTAGATTGTGTAGGAGTTTTCTCTAATTAGTATATATAAGGTTTATCTTAATTTGACGATATATATCTTTACCCCTATAATATAAGTAGATAGTCAGACGAGTCGTAACGTCAGGCTCATCTCTAAAAACAAAAAAGCTTGAGAAATGGCCTTTCAGTTATCGAATCATCTAAGATAACGAAGGGCTATTTGTCTTTTCCAAGACAAATAAGCGCTATTAATGCTCCAAAGGCAATAACCACAGTTATTACCTGTAATAAGAGCATGATTATTTCATAATCACTATAGCTTATCCCTCCTTCTGATGACGAAGAGAGGCCCAACCTCGTCTAACTATCCTATGCTTATTATATAGCGAACTAATATACGATACAATAAGCATTACATTATACAAATATACGAATTAACTAAATAAAAGCCAAGCTATTTCTAAATATGAATAGCTTGGCTTTTGCATTGTGTAAATAGGTTTAGATCGTATCAGAAATAAAATATGCGTGTTCAAAAGCTTTCAGAGCTAACGAAATATCAATCCAAGAATCATAAGTAGAGGCATAACTAATATAACACCAACCAAAATAAAACCAGCTAAAACAGCCATAGTACCATACGTTATTAGACATAACTTTATTAAAAATCTATACAACTATATATACACATACCCACGGTAGATCGTTCTTTTAAAGAAATGAACCATACTTTCACTCTATAATACATTTTCGGTTTATCAAACACAGGATATAGTTTCTCATACCACAAAATCACCCATGGTAAAACCCAAATATTCCCAAAGCAAAATATCAATACGGGCAGATAATCTCTTAATGGATATGCTTCTAATACATATCGATCATAGAGTAATGTCATAGAAAACCCAAATAGAGATTCTCCCCAAATAAGCAAAAGTATAAGCTTTAATAAGAGCCCAAAAACAAGTTTAATCATCAATCTAAGTCTATCCTCGATTCTGACCATTCTAATACTATCCATAATTTATTATGTCTCATCATCGTAGGTAATGCCATATGCTTTTTTATACATCAAATCAGGCAATTTATATTTTTCGTCACCAAATTCAGCAGGTAGAATCATGGCTTTTAGATTTTCTGCATAGATTCGTTGTTGGCGATTCTGCCCATTATTGTAATAGGTACCACCATCATTAACGGTTCCAGTGATACCTGAGTTTCCTTGTTTTGCACGCCAAATAGAGATATATGGGGTCTTGTCACCTTGTTTTAAACTTCTATCATGATCATTAATCAAATGGCGCAAAGAACGATCCATTTGGTAATCGTATTGTACTGAAAGTCCTTGAATCATATTCGCAGCAGGCATGGAAACATAAATGACGGCTTCAATACGACGATGGCCATTCGGCGCCGTTACAGACTTAACAGATGAAAGATCCAAATATTTTCCATCTCCCTCTTCCAGAGTCAGCACTCGAATCGATGTGTTCAAATTGCTCTGCGTTTAATAAGTCAGCTTGTGATACGGCTTGGATTTGCATTGGCAACACGAGGCAGCTTAGTAACCATAGTGAAAGTAAATATATGCGTTTCATCATCCACCTCATTGGGCCACAATATCATCAAAATGCTGCTGATACACAGATATAAACATAGCATCCGCTATATCATACATAATAGTATTATTACGATTAAGTGGGAACTTACGCGTATCATTCACATAATGCATTGGCTTTGTCGCCCCATCAAAGGTATACTTCGCCACATCTACCTCTGTCATAGCTAAACCAGACTTACTTTCACTAGCCTCAATCAAAGCCAACATAGACGGGCTCGGATTCATGATACGAGACGAATGAATAAGTGTCGCTAACGAATAGTTAGTATCATAATCCACGGTGAGCTGTCTCTCATTGATGATAGATTGATAAGACGTATCCATCACAATATAGTAAGTCCCGCGCAAGGAATACTGTGGCGGTGCATAGCGAAGAGCCTCAATGGAATACGTGTTCAAATAGATATACAAGCCACCACTCTCCATAGAACCATTCATCAATCGAGTATGAACCAACTTGAACTGTGGCGACGTTTTCAATTCCTGATAAGTAATTGCCTCTGTAGGCATGGTGAAAGCCAGCAACACAAGAGCTAGCATCAAAATACGTTGAATCATAAAAACCTCTCTCAAACTAAACAGTCAAATACAGCTTATTTACTCAATAGCTTAATCCATTCCATATACCATGGAATAAAGATGGAACTATTTTCAAGACTCTCCTTATATGTCCCTTCTTCTCGCCATTGTGGATCTTTACGTAATCTTGCAGCATCATTAAAGCCTACGTATTCGATCATATCTCTTAGCTGCTTATGCGTATACGATATTTTACTTTTATCATAATTAATACGATAACTGTAATAGTATACAGAATCTTTCACAACATGACGAAGATAGGATTCACGATTGGGCTTATAGGCATCAACTAAAGAACTAGGAATTCCGTTATTCCACACTACGGCGTACTGTGTAGGTGTATCCAAATCATTATATTTATGTAAATAATATATTATTGGAACCTTAATCAGCGTGTTATCTGTCTCTTTGCTCATAATTGCGCTACGTATTACCCGTATTTTAACCCCTGTATCCTCATAAGTTCTCACCTCATGTCTCTCATTTTCTACGGCTTCACTGACTAACTTAGCCGTCTTAGGAATGCGATAGTGAAAGTTCCCCCAATGCTCAATCTGACTGTAATTATCTAATCCAGATAAGGATTCTATGGATGGAATAATATAATTACTCATCACCACTTCAGGTGCTTGATCTTGATATGGATCTTCTGTATTAACCCATCCCCCATAAGTAACTCCATACGTTGTCTTTGTATCATCCGGAGTGAATTCCGTATACATTATACGAGAATTGTTTGACATGAACTTCCAAGATGCATTCCTCAACCCTGGATAATTATATTTTCCTTCACCTTCAGCATATTTACTAAGCTCTTTACCATGAGGTGGTCCTACTACTAAAAACGAACTGAGACTACGAACAGCAAATAATGGCCCTTTTCCAGGCTCAGTTTCTATCACATCACCGCGTAAGCTAACATTTGGTACGGATAATCTGATATTCTTTATCCCCTTCATGAAGCAATACCACTGTAGACTGCGAATAATCTGCAAGCTCCAAAGCCTTAGAAAAACCAGGATGTTCCAGATTTAGCTTATCAAGCGTAGATGGCGGATTTGTAGGCTTTGATTTTACAAATTGACTAAATGACTCTGCCTTTTGCTCCGCTACTTCATTAATATGACGATAATTCTCATACGCATTGGCAGGAATACTCGCATCCGCCCCAGGCATAGGTGGCTGTCCGGCTTGGCACTTCAATCTGTACAGCACTTACATTTATGGTGAAAGCAGTTGCTACTGCCATCATAATTACACTTTTACGTAACATAAAACCCCTCTTTTCTTCTCTCACATTACAACAAAATAAGCACAACCTTATTAGCATAAGTATACTATGCAAATAAGGCTGTGCCTATGATTAATAATTTTATAATTTAGTATATATGAGTTACTTCTAATTGATATTTATAAGATTGATATTTATAAGGTTCATCTCAATTTGACGATATATATCTTTATCCCTATAATATAAGTAGATAGTCAGACGAGTAGTGACGTCAGGCTCATCTCTAAATCAGTAAAACAATTAGGAAATGGCCTTTCTGTTTACTTAGCTACCATGCGGTAACGGAGGGCTATTTGCTTTTTGTAAGGCAAATAAGCGCCACAAGTGCTTCAAAGGAATGAATAGAAAAAGCCCGTATTAACGGGCTTTTTTTAGTTCCTAATATATATACATTCTCCAATATATCAAGAAACTCCTCTTTGTATTTTCTCCAGTTTTTATGGATAATTAAACTATACTTGATATATGCACCGCAAGTAGTAAGGGTGATTTAGTATGTGTCTCTAACTAGTTTGTAGTTTAGGAGGTGGCATATGGACGCTTTAACTATTATATGGGTCATTGTTTGTGCCTATTTATTACTGAATTTATTGGTCGGCGTGTATTGTCATATTCGTGTAAAAGATAGTACTGACTATCTACTCGCAGGTCGTCGTATTGGGGTTCTTATGACGGCAGGCACATTAGCAGCTACGGAAATCGGTGGTGGGAGCACCGTAGGTGTAGCAGCGAAAAGCGTATGGTTCTTGGGGTTTATCTGCAGGTTGGTACGTAGTCTCTGCAGGGATTGGGGTTATTCTCGTTGCTTTCATCGCACCGCTTTTACGTCGTGCCATGGCAACAACAGTGCCAGAGATCATCGGTCGTCGCTTCGGTGGCTCTAGCCATTTAATTACATCCATTCTGTCCATGCTTGCCACAATTACGTTAGCAGGCGTACAGATTACAGCGACAGCAACTATTATTAGCGTTCTCACTGGGCTTTCAACAGAGCTCGCCATCCTCATCTGCGGCGCGGTTCTCGTAATTTACACCATGTCCGGCGGCATGTGGAGCGTAACGATGACGGACGTTATCCATTTCTTCGTTCTCGTTGGGGGCTTCTCCCTCGCTGTGCCGTTTGTATTGCACAATGTGGGCGGCTGGGAATCGGTAGTGACAAAATTGCCACCTGAACAGCTAGGCTTTACAAAGGTGGGTTGGAAAACTATCATAGGCCTTATTATCATGTACTTCATGACCTTCTCCACCGGCCAAGAGTCCGTACAACGGTACTTCGCCGCGAAGGACGAAAAAACAGCCGTTCTTGGTTCCATCATTTGTGGTATTATCATGGCTCTATTTGCCTTCGTTCCTGCCGTGTTAGGCCTCGTAGCATTAGCTGAGTTTCCAAACATCGAAGCGAACAATGCAGTGGCAACGGTAGCACTTAACCTCATGCCTCCAGTAATGGCAGGCTTCGTTATGGCCGCTGTCGTATCGGCCACACTTTCATCAGGCGCAGGCGACCTATTAGGCGCCGCTACTGTATTTACCAAGGATATTGTAGAACATCATTTTGGTAAAAGCCTCACTGATGCTCAGCTCACAAGTTATAGCCGTTTATGCGTGCTATTCCTCGGCATTATCGCCATCGTTATCTCCCTTGTAAGCAAAGCCATCATTCCGATGCTCGTATTTGCTTTTACAATGAGATCCGCTGGCCCATTCGCCGCATTCCTACTAGGCCTCACTTGGAAAAATGCAACAGCTGGCGCTGGCATTTGGTCCATCGTGCTCGGCTCCATCGCAGGCGTGTACTGGGAATTCGTGGGCAACCCATACGGCATTATGTCTATCATCTTCGGTTCCATTGTCAGCCTCATCGTCTTTGTGGCTGTGGTGTTCATTGAAAGATCTATGGGTAAACCACCGGCTCCACCGGCGATTCCTGACGACTTGAAAGAATGATATAAAAGAAGCGTATAAAAGAACACACTAAAAAAACTCCTATCGGTTAAACCAATAGGAGTTTTCCTTATTTTACAAGACCTCAACACATTACGTATTATACACATATTCATCACAATTTGACGATATATCATAACCTTACTATAATATAAGTAGATAGTCAGACGAGTAGCTGCGTCAGGCTCATCTCTACTTACATAAAAACATGAAGAAATGGCCTTTTCGTTTTATACTAATCTCCAGATTAGTGGAAATGAAGGGCTATTTGTTTTTGCCCAACCTCGTCCAACTATCCTAAGTCTATTATAGAACGAACTAATATACGATACAATAAGGAACGAATAATAGAAATATATAGATAAACACTGAAAAGACCGCACCCCAAGGTACGGTCTTTTTCTTATTTCTTTAATCTTTTATTTCTAGCTTGTCTTATTTGCTTCGCATTTCCAAAGTCTAAATATTCCATTATATTGCGTAGTTCAATATGACTATACTTATTTTTACCATCTTCATAGGTAAGGAAAATATAATATTCATACTTATCATCTGTTATCAGTTGATAAATACGAGATTTCTTACCCGGATTATATTGATCTAGAAGATACGAAGGAACACCATTATTCCATACTAAAGCTGCTTGAAGAGGTATCTCTTTTAATAATGTTGGATTCTTTTTATAGAAAAAGTGGTTTAAAACTCTCTGCGAATACAGTTGGATCGGCTCTCCCTTATCAACTAAAGGACTCCGTGCAACGACGAGTTTCATACCATCCCCAACATACACGCGACCTTGAAAATTATCGCTTTTATCTACAATATCTAAAGTCATTCCCTTAGGTACTCGATAGGTCAGATTATCCCACGTAACAGTATCACTAGTTTTATCTAAATTATCTAGTGTCTGCATAGAAGGGATTACAAAATTAGCCATTGTAGATTCTAGATTTTTTGTAATGGGCTGATTCTTATTACCTAGGATTGCCATATACATCTGATTTGGGTATGGATCAAAAGTAACAGCTGCATACATTACAGGTAGATTCCCATTCGAATATTTTTCTCTTATTCCCCAATAGCCTTTACTAATGCCCGGATACTTAAATTCCCCTTTACGTTGATCATTTCTATTAAATCCTGACTCTTCAACTCGTTCATTAGCACCTACTAACCCAGCAATAACATTGTGTTCAAAAACATACGAACCTTTACCTTTTTTATTTAAGTCCTCAAAATAACTTTCTACCACGGAAATAGGCAATGTCACTTTAGCCTTATAGTCACCTTCGTGCAATAAAATTATAGTAGATTCATGCGTAATTAAATCCAAATACTTCGCATAGGCTTTTTTTAATTGCTCTGCTTGCTCTGCAGTACCTTTCTTCTCAAGAACCTCACCATCAATCCGCGTATTATACTCTTCAATTTTCTTAATGTGATCAGCAGTGGTAATATTACGAGTCTTATCATAACGATAGTTCTGATACGCATTATCTGGAATACTTGCATCAGCCCCTGGCACAGGTGGTTGCCCTTCAGGAACAGTATACTGCGCCGCATCAATAGGCATGGTGAAAGCGACTGCCACAGCCAAGCTCAACAAAGTACTTTTTAGTTTCATACAACACCTCTCAAACAATAATAGGCACGTTCTCTCATTAGCATTAGTATAAGTATACTATATCCTCAAGAACGTGCCTATGTATGGTCCAAGCGTAAAGCTTAGCTATTATATAACTTATGTGACTATTATAAATACTACAATTACTGTAATTTTTGTAACGCTGCTTTAATTTCGTTTACTTCAGCGCGTAGTTCTTCGTTGTCTGCGCGCAAGGAAGCATTATCTGCTTGTAGGTCTTTGATTTGTTTCGCCATTTCAAAGCGGCTTGTTTTAAGTGTCGGGTCTTGTTCGCCCACTTTGAAAGAAGCACCGATGTTAAACATGCTTTTACCACCAAGAGTAACACCAGCATGAACCATAGAGTTTTCATTCGGCTGATAAGACGCACCGATAGCGCCTGCATTTGAGTTCTTGTAATGGCCTACACTGGTCGCAAAGGACCATTTATCGTTTGGATTGTAGTCCAGATAATGAAGCCCCGCCAAGGCAGCAGAGGCAGCGCCCACCTTGGACACCTGACGATCTGTATAGGACTTGGCATTGTTAAGGACCTTGTCCCCAATATTCACGGTATTATTTTCAAGCGTGGAAATTCGATTCGTATTGTTATCGACCTGCGTTTTTACCTCGTGCAACTGACTGCCATTAATGGCATCCGTAGACGCTTTGGACACATTGCCCTTAGACACATTTACGATTTTATTGTTTCCATTATCAAGGCCTTTGTCGGTAAGAGACACAGTTTTCTCATTATCATGGTCCCCATCAGTAGTCGTGATGGTCACCCCTTTATAACCATAATTCGTATTGTATTCAATGCTCTCATCGTTATCAAAGTGCAGAATCTTCGTGCCATCTGTACTGAGCTCAGACTTATCACCACTTTGTACATTTCTCATGGTGAAAAGTTTTAGGCTCCATCTGAGCCACGTATTTATTTTCTTTTCGGTCGAGAATGGCCAAACCATAATCCTCTTCCCAAACGAGCTCATGAGTGCCGTTATACATATCAAAGTGACCAGCACCAATGCGCGAATGACGATCATCAGGATGGCCAGCATTCTCTTCTACCGTATCACTAATAGATATACCGTCAGACTCAATGCGAATACCATGGTTAATATCTCCACCAGAACCTATAAATGTCCCCTGATACGTAGGATAATTCGTCGCAGAAATCTCATAATTCGTAGAACCATCAGCATTCGTACTCCTATTCACCAACAAATTCTCACTATTCGTGGAAACAGTAGAATCTGCATGAACCGTTAAACCATTCATACTCAACACAGACACAACACCGACTAACAATAACAACTTTGTATTCATTACAAATCCCTTCTTCCTGTGTTTACCGCTGCTTCTTGCAATGTTTTCAACGCTGCTTTAATTTCATCTACTTCAGTCCGTAATGATGCATTGTCAGATTGTAAATCTTTAATTTGTTTAGCCATTTCAAAGCGACTCATTTTAAGTGTTGGATCTTGATAGCCTACTTTCACATTGGCCCCTAAGCTCACCATATTACGATTATCCCCAAGAGTGGTAGCAATGTTGAACATCGTGTGTTCATTAGGTTGGTAAAAGGCGCCTAGTGCGGTTGCCTGCGCATTTTTATAATTACCAAAACCAACACCAAAGCTCCACTTGTCGTTTGGATTATAGTCTAGTGGATGTAGTCCTGCTAGTGCCGCCGCGCCAGCCCCTACCTTGGCAACTTGACCATCCGTATACAATCTAGCTTGATTAATAACATTAGAATCAATATTAGTAATCTTCCGTTCCACATCTTTCAACTGTGCCACATTCACTGCATCCGTATCATCAACGCCTTTAGCCACATTATGGATTTGTTGGTTCCCTACGTTAATGTACTCATAGGAAAACTCGATTCGCTTGCCATCCTTTGTTTCACTAAAAAAGCCACTCGGACCAAAGGTACTCGTATTACCATTAATACTATTTTTGAAAATCAAAAATGTACTATCTAAAGAAGACGTACTATGCTCAGCATTAAACTGAACACTCTGTGCAGTCAAAGAAGAGCCTAATTTAGCTCGACGATTATCAAATCGTACTTCGTTACTATTAATTTCAGATGTATTTGCATCCGCTGCAGGCACACTATAAGGGTACTCATGTTCAGCAAACTGGGCGGAATTTAAGTTCTCCAAATCTGAATTCAAAGACACATAATAATTATCTTTTAACGTGTTGAACTCTCGATATTTGTCTACCGTAATATTAAAACTGCTATTAACCGTAGGAATCTTAGAGGTTACATAATTATCGGCCATCTTAAGCTTGTACTTAGTCGAGCCATCTGGGTTCTTACCTTCCGTCACAATAATATCATAGGTGTAATCTTCAGCAGCAACCGTCGAATGACGCATTGCCTCTTTGGCTACGCTATACAATTGAGCCCCATTTACAGCATCCATAGAGGTTTCAGTCATAGCACCTGGCTCTACGCCTTTCACCTGTCTACCACCAAAAGAAACCAAGCTATAGGAATCTCGTTTAGCATCAGAATGTAAGAACTTAAATATATTATTAGGATCCACTACAGCAGGTCTACCAATGGCACGTACATTATTACCAATCGCAATATTACCAGCATCTGCCTCTGAAGCAGAACCGATGACAATACCATTACTTTTAGCAGTCGAAGAATTACCAATCACTGTAATAGGCTGAAGTGCATATTCAGATATAGCTCTATTATAGCGACCAATAACAATGGAAGAGTCACCTTCAACTACATTATGATCGCCTGCTACAAAGTTACCTGTACCACTCGATTGTCTATGTCTCGGACCTGTAGCTGTATTATTCGTGCCTATAATAACCTGATTGTCATCCCCCGTATTATCACGACCAACGGCAATAGTGCCAAGTTTAGCGGTATTATTAGAACCTACGGCAATCCCCCAAATATCCGTAGTATTCATATTACCTACCGCTACATTAGCGGATGTATTAGCTACAACGGTATTATCTGTCCCTAAATCTACATTATTATACATATCCGCCATCACTGTTGGCATACTAATTGTCCCTAACACACTACCTATTAATAAAGCTTTATACACCTTCATAAAACCCTCTCTCACCCCTTATATACAATTCACACTTGTATTTATAAATCTGCTGAAAATCATCTATATTAATTCATATTCATTATAAATAGTGAAAGCCGGCCAGTCAACGAAAATTTCATTTTAAATTCATTTTATAATTCAGAAAGAAAAAGACCGTACCCTAGTACGATCTTTTCCATTCAAAAGTATATATTTAGTTGTTATAAATAGACAAGATAATGTTTTTATCACCACAGAATAAAAATAAACTTATAATACACAATAATTATAAGTCTGACTTATGTTTATATCGATAATTGATTTTCATTATTTATTCATTTTTTGTACAATAACCTATTTGTATAGATACATCATATGAACATCGAAATACGCTTTATACTCATCGATAGTGGAGAATATCCCTTTATTTTCTTGTATAACAGACTCAAAATCAGGCTTCGTCACAGCTACTATAGGTTGACTACTAGCTGCTGTAAGTTTTGTTTCAGTTATTGATGACTGAGTTCCGTTCCAGAGGCTGTTACATTTACTTTCATAGTAAGCCCAACAAGCTTGTGTATAGGCTTGTGTAACATAGGCCTTATCATAGTACTCTTGCGCTGAATCTAGATTACCAAGGGCTTCGTCGATTTGAGCCATCGTATAGAATGCAAAGGTAGACCATCCATAATCACTTGGTGCGGGCTCATGCCAATGACTTGCCCTCTCAAAGCTGATGTGTAAATCCTGCTTAATTCGTTCTGCCACCGCTCTATCTCCCATGTACATAGCGAGCACAACCATATACTTAGCACATAAGCATTCTGCGTAATAGTCTTGGAAATTTCGTTTATCATACATAGACCATAATTGGAGCAACTCTTTCCATAGATTTTGGTCTAATTGATCTAGGTAGAAACGATGGATTGCTTTCAAGAGAACTAAGAAATATACAATATCATTACTATTGAGTTCAGTCTCTAAGTCTAGCAAATCGTGTATTTGTCCATATGCCTTGAAAGGCATCTTGAAGTATGGATGATCGATAGACTGAACACGGTGCTCGTAGCTTTCACGATTATCTTTTTCAATATCATGATGCAACAATAAATACCGCAAACATTCCAGATTAAAGACATTGTCCTGACAGCTTACATCACAAACATAGTTATTGAAATAAGGCTCATGAACCAACGGCGTTTGTTCCTGCGCTGTAACGAGATCTTGCAATAAATTCTGATAGGTATCATTACCGGTGAAAGCATGTCCTAACATGCGATACCATTTAGATAATCGAGATACTCGCTGCACATACTCAGCCTGCCAAGAGTCAGGAGATTCGATATCTACCTCACCTATAGTTGCATCCAAAGTATCAACGATAGACTCTAGAGCTTTATAATTTTGGTATCGTCGAACAGCCTCATAACAAGCATCTAGAAGGCAATATATACGTTCCAATACCGTCAACTTGGCACTTTCATGAGACAGTAAATCCACCGGAGGCAATAGACCTTCACAGGTATTCCCATCATCAGTCATATCGTTCTGGCAGTCATCATCTTCTTTAACGCCTATCTTAATAAGCATGTTCTTTGCATGGTTAGTATAAGGCACCAAGAAATCAAAATACGCTCTAGCTTTATCCAAGCCAGGATATAAATCGACGCGTAGCTTTTCCTGAGATAGTTCTCTAACAAGATCATCCGCCAAAGGGCTTAGTATACGATATCTCACATAACCAAGTACACCTTCATTTCCTTCCTCCCAGTAGTCGAGTCCCTCGCTGAATCTATCGTACAGATTATAAATATAATCATGTAACAAACTATCAGTCCAGTCGTTGCTTTCATCATATACAGAAATGATGGCATCATTGGTCAAATTCCTATAAAACCGATGAACAGGTTCACAAATTTTGCGGAAAAATGGATCTTTAGACAATGTATCTAACTGTTCAGATTCTGTCTGCCCATGCATGGCCTGCACCATATAAGCCCCTAGTGCATCAGCAATCAACAGAAACTCAGACCGGTTTGATTCATCCATAGAATAGGTATTATCTAGGGCTTGAACAGCAATTAACTCAGGTAAATAATATCTATCAATGCGATTTATTGCTTGATGAATGGTATAACACCGCAAAGGAGTGGTAATACGCTGTGCTCCTGCTGCCATTCCAAAAATTCCGCTCCTACCATATAAAGACTCTATTAAATATCCCACCATATGGTCAGATAAATAAAGAAGCCCATTCGTATCCCCATAATTGCGTTGGAATAGTAAATCCCGTCCACGTTCGCTCTTATACAAGGCATGGACATTGTAACTCCCCCTTCTTCTCTTGGTTGAAAGTAGCTCCTCACCTTTATAGGTACCATTTAGCATAAACTCAGGCAAAGCCTTTACGAACTCATCTCGTAATTCGTTATACGGTTTACCATGTTCTGCGCAAAGAGCGATTATAAAGGCTCGAATCCGTTCATGCTCTAACTCAATCTCAGGTCCATTATCTGTAATATCATCGCCCTCTTCAAAAGGCAAAATATCATCCGTACTATACTCCAAAGGCATTTATAAACGTAATTCCCTTCCTTGCCCTCTACAAGGAGGGAACAATGACGGTCGAATTTCATCGAATATGCCTGTCGTTGTAATTGTTACATTATACATACAACACCCTTTTATTATAAAACTATATATACACTAAGAACGATACGTAATATATACCTATTGTAACATTAGAGAGGATACAAGAACGATAATTTAATGATATATATACAAAAAGCTCTACCACAAAATAAGGTAGAGCCTTTAGTATTTTATATATTTTGTTATTAGTGATTTATTTTTAGTGCCAATAGCAAGCTAGTCACTATGTATCAACAAATTCCTATGCAGGATTAGTGAATAAGCAAAATCGCAATTGTACTTGTAATGAATGTAACGATGACAGGTACACTTGTACGTTTTACAAGGTCGAAACTGGAGATGTTTGCGATACCTGCTACGGCGATCATAACAGCACTGATTGGGCTAAGTAGACGGCCTACGCTAGCTGCATTTTGCATACCGAGAAGGATTGTTGTAGCATTGCCACCTAAATCAGCTGCAAAGTTAGGAACTAGAGGCGCAAATGCGAACATAGAGGCAACGCCAGAGCCCATTACAATGCTTAGACCTGTAATGATTGCAGATACGATTACACCTACTACATCAGCAGAGATAGCAAGACCTTGGATTGCTGCAACAAATTCTTTTACGATACCCAAGGAAGTTAAACCGAAAGCGAATGTTTCGCCCGCAACGATCAATGTTACAGTATTTGCAAATTGGTCGCCCATACCTTTAAAGAAGGTTTGGATACTAGCTGCCATTTTACGGAAGTCACGATGACGAATAAGCTCGAGCCCATAGCGATGAATAAGCTAAGGAACATCGCAAGGTTTACATTCATTTTTACACCTTGAATACCATAGTCGCTGAAACCAAGGATAAAGATTAATGGTAATAATGGCAAGAATATATATGGTAATGGACCAACTTCGAGGTCATCAGATTTATGAGCCTCCACATATTCCGTAGGAACATGACCAGACTTTTTTATCCAAGTATTTTTGCCATACGAAATGAGCAATAGCCGCCATCAAGCCACAGATAATATATACTTTTAACTGATAATCTACAAAATACTCATGAACAGGCATATTTACAGTTTTAGATACGAGCAATGTAGTAGCAGATGCAGGACCGATATCGAGCAAGTGGCCTGTAGCAACAGCTGCAGCAGCACCTACTGGACTTACGCCTAAACGCACGAGAATTGGGAAGATAGTTACCATCATGAGCATCGCAAGACCAGATGCACTAGGAATAACTAGAGACATAAACATATTGAGGATAAATGTTAGCGCCATTACTAGGTACGCAGATTTCATTTTACCAAGTGGTTTAATAGCTGTTACAACGAAGCGAGAGCTGGCACCAATGTGGTCCATGTACTTCGCGAAAACCAGTACAAGTCATGATCATGAGGCCAAGGTTCGCCGCATCTTTAGCAGTAGTAATATTAATAAATTCAAAAGCATCAAAGAAAAGAACCCCTGTGGCCTTTTTCGCCTCTACGAAGGATGTTGTATAGCCTAACAAATAAGCCGCAAACATCATAATAAGACCGCCTAACAACAATACGGTTTGCGCTTTAAACTTCTTAATAACCAGCGTTCCCGTTATGGCTATAACCAATAAACAAACTAATAAATTCATACATGTTCCCTCCATTCACAACACAATACTTAGAAGTTTTCCTTTGCTTGTTTGAAATCTTCTTTGATTTTTTCTAACAAACCTGGTGTTTCAAGGATTTCTTCAACAGATAAGGCAATGCCCTTCGCGCCATACATGATAGCATCCTCAGCAAGCTGGCTTTTACCATTGTCTAACCATTCCTGAGAATGACTCGTCACACCCTTACCTACGAATTTCACACGTAAGCATGCGCCTGGCACGCGGAACGTAACACTAGAGAAATCGGTGGATCCCGTCACCTTACGAGGCTCGGAAATCTCTGGGGCCCCTACCTTTTTCTGCATTTTTTAAAAGTATATCGTTCAAGGTTTGTACATTGACTTTGTTGTCGTACGCCTTAACCTCTTCCCATTCCATCGTAGCGCCTACCTGTAAAGCTGCACCTTGAGCCACGTCTTTTCACACGAGCCACAACCTCGTCGAGACGAATGCGACTAGAGGAACGAATATACCATTGGGTACACGCATAATCAGGTACGATGTTCGCCGCCTTACCGCCATCAGTGATAATGCCGTGCATGCGAACCTCAGTTGGTACATGCTCGCGCAAGTACTCCATGCCGTTGAAGAACAATAACACTGCATCTAACGCGCTGATGCCCTTCTCTGGAGCAATTGCCGCATGAGCAGACTTACCGTGGAACTTGATATTAACGAAGATTCAGCGCCAAGGACTTACCATCTACCGTCGTCGTGTCGCTACCGTGCATCATAAAAGCAAGGTCTAAATCGTCAAACACGCCTTCACGAGCCATAACGAGCTTGCCGCTTGCTGTTTCCTCTGCAGGCGTACCATACACAACTAACGTGCAAGGTGTTTGCAATGTACGTTTCAAAGCAATCGCAGCCGTACAGATGGATGGACCTTGTAGATTATGACCACATGCATGCCCCAATCCTTCAAGAGCATCATACTCGCAAAGTAGGCCAATCTTAGGACCGCCACCATTGACGTGGTACACCGCTCTAAACGCAGTCTTAAGACCACTCACCTCGCGGTCTACTATGAACCCTTCCTTCTCTAATAAATTTGTCAACAACTCATGAGCTTTAAACTCTTCATTTCCGAGCTCTGGATGATCGAAAATGAAATCATTCAACTCCTTCATGGGCTGTCTTAATGCTTCAATCTCTTGTAAAAGCTGACTCATTTCTACCTCCAACATACACACTATAAAAACCTAAAATTATATTTGTTCCATATTATGGAACGCTATTCCAAATATCGAATAAAAAAATTTACAAGGTCGCCCCCATTTGTTTGGAAATGGTTTGACCTAATACCATCATGACAGATAGATACTCTTTGACGCGTTCTTCTGTGTAGTCCCCTATAGGACCAGAGATAGTCATCACCGCCTCCATCTTATTGCCAAAGGAGAAGATAGGAACTGCAATAGATGCCGCATCAGGCACACGATTGCCTCGAGTCACCACATACCCATCATGACGAATTTGGGAGCTTTCATCAGCACTCATATCAGTATCCTTGAAGCCCCCTAGATAGGCCCCAAAAATCTTGCCCGCCGACCCTTTAAAGATAGGGTACACCGTGCCAATCTTAATGTCATGACGCAATGGCTTATCCGCTGCAACGCGCTCGATACAAATACGATAATCGCCTTGCGCCAAGAATAAATTCACGGACTGCTGCAACTGATCGCGGATTGCCACCATGTAGGGCTGCGCAATGGCACGCACATCCAAGGACGTAAGGAAAGACTTTGCCATCGGCAAAATACCCCAAGACAACTGATACTTCTTGTCCCTATTGAACTCAACCCAATGATGCGCCTCAAAGGTCTTGAGCAACCGATGGACAGTGGCCTTGGGCAACACCGTCGCATTCGCCAATTCGGTCACACCAAGCGGGCCCGCCTCTAATAACCTGAGTATCTCAATACCACGCTCTATTGATTGAACCATATTCACATCCAAAGAAACGTACTAGCACGCTGTGGGCTAATACATTTCACTATTCTATTAAAACTAATAACAATATACGTAATGTATTTGATTACACCCTATACCTCTCAACGACATAAAGTGCATTTAACTCATTATAAATATAACAATAACACATTCATGAAGAATTTAAAAATAACTATGATGCATAGGTAAAACTAGTGTTCCAAGACATATTTACGATATGTATTGGAGCTACCTTCAAGCAAAAATAGAAAATATGAAACAGCTTCAGCCTCATCTTCAAAATAACGTTGTTCGTATACTTCATTACGTTCTGTCCAGTATACAGAAAATCTATTGGAAACTCGCTCTATAATAATAGTCCCGGGGGTAATGACGGTTCCCTCACTATCAATGTTATATGAACTTTTAGGTACACCAATTTGGTGCAAAAATTCTTTGAGCTCTTCAATACTCATACTAACTCCCTAAACCATTCACTTCTCTTTGCCAAAAGAAAATATAACTTTTTCATCAATATATCACTACAAATGTTTATTTTACCTGTCCAAATAACATCGCTCCGCCCATTCTTGTAAACATATTAGGTCGATGATAGTGAAAGTCCGTATCTAATTGTATTTCTAAGATTGCTTTACGCACTGGCTAGGCACAACTATCATGATTCGCTTACCTATATATGACTGAACAACACTATTAAACTGAGATCTAACTAAGACGTCCATACAGGCCACCTCACTTAACAACAAACTGGGATAAACGATAAATCTACACCTATACTATAACAAGAGAAATAAGGCAAATATTACATATCAATATATATATTAATTAATTATCTTCAATTAAATGTTTAGAAATAAAAATATAGTGAGAAATCAAATTAATATGGATGATCTCTCACTATATTAATACCAAATATTACACTCTATCAAAATTTAAGACAAAATATATATTTACTACTATAGCACTATAAAATAAAATTTACTTTCTAAATACAAATAAATATTCGTGTGCAATTAACAAAAAATTGTATTTGACACTATTAGTTTTCCAATAGCCTGTTGCCCTACAATTATGTTGTTCTTTTATAATAAGTTCCTTTAACTTAAATCCTTCATTCTCAAATATACGCATAACATCAAATGACATAGGAATCATATGGCCTTTTTGACGAGTATCTCCCATCAAAATAGCGCAAAACTTTCCGGTCTTTAAAACTCGATATGACTCGGATGCAACAGCATTCATTTCCACTAAAAAATCTTTTACATTTAAGTGAGATAGATCTCCAGTGATACCTTCACTATATTTAATGATATTTGCATATGGTGGATGTGTACAAATAAAGTCAATACTATCATCTTTTATGAAGTCTAGATTACGAGCATCACCCTTATACAAAGACACGTTTCCTTTTGCACATTCATATTCAAAGTCAATTTTATCTTTACATCTCGCCAATGCATTATCGTTAATATCTACTCCAATAATATTACGGTTAAGTAATTTTGCTTCAACTAATGTAGTTCCTCCACCAGCAAATTGATCTAATACTAAGTCACCCTCTTTTGAATATCTAAGCAAAAGATTTCTAGGGATATAAGGCGACCAATTGCCTCTCCATTTTGCATCATGCGTTGCCCAGTCACCACGTTTAGGAAAAGACCAATGAGTTGTCATCTCTAATTCAAAATTATCTGGCTCCCATTTTGTTATTTTCTTAGTCATTATTTAAAGACCTCGCTAATTATATTATTTTCTAAGTCCTTAATATTATAAATATGTTCCATAACGTCAAATGTTTCTTTTAAGTTATTTTTAGCACTATTCCAACCTTTACCATCTGTGAACCATACAAATGTAATGCCATTAATAGTATTAGATTCTAATGCAAGAGTCTTATAACTACGAGCAGTTTCATTTAATTTACTTCCCCCACCACTATAGAAATTTGTTTCTATAACATATATCATATGGTCTGTTTTTACAACGAAATCAAAACGTTTTTCAGTCGTACCTTGATTAGAGATTACAAATAAATCTATCCCCCACTTTTCTGTAATCTCGTGAATATACATTTCTTTAAAATAATTAACACCCTTAACAAAACCAGCCTTAATAATAAACTGCTCAACAAGGTCCTCCATTAAATGGCCACCACGATTTTTCCGACCATTAGAATCAAGTCCAGTCTCAACGCCCATCACATAATCTACCAAATTATTTATTATATGCTCTCTAAGCAAATTAAATAATCCTGTCTCTTTCATAAAATATATATACTTATCTAGGTCATCTTCCATAGATACTGAAAGCTTTTTAGGATTAAAATCAAACAGAACCTCCACGCTCATCTTGACAATATATTTCACTAGCACGAACAGCCAATAATATAGGAATGCATTGTAATATTTCTGGATATTTTGATAGTATACATCTAAACTCTTCTTCAATATTATTAGAACCAATTAATGAATTTAATATATTTAATTCAACTTTTATATCATCAACATTACGATAAACTTTATCAAAATTAATATAAAATCCATAGTCTGCAATACTAGGCCTAAATCCAGATAACCATTCAATAAAATCACGTTTTACCATATATATGCTTCCCTACTAAAAATTAGAAATTAATAATTCCTTAATTTTCCCCCGTTTTTTCGCATTACTATTAATCATACGAGTTGCATCAACACGTTTAATCATATGGGATGAGTAAATTTCATCAAAAAAATTGTCACTTTCATCTATATTTTTTGGATCTGAATTACTAATGACTATCTTCGCTCCCATTTTATTGATTTTATTAACAAATTCAGCTAACTCTACCTGTTCTTTATCATTAAAATCATATTCTGTATAAGCTGTAAAGCTAGCTGACTCTGTTATTGGACGATATGGAGGATCAAAATAAACAAAGGTACTACTATCAATAAAACTTTCAGACTGTTTATAATCTCCATGAACAATTATTACATTTTGTAAACATTTAGAAACAGCACGAAGATTCTTTTCATCACAAATTGTTGGTTTTTTATAGCTTCCCATAGGAACATTAAATAGTCCTTTTTTGTTTACTCTGTACAGTCCGTTAAAACAAGTCTTATTAAGAAAAATCATTAACGCAGCTTTTTTTAAATCAACCTTATTATGATCTTCACTCTTTAATTTATTAAATCTATCCCTTTGTTGATAAAAATATTTTTTACGCGCTTCAATTTCAAGAGGAAGAAACGTTTCTTCCATCGGCATCAAGAAGCTAATTACCCCGTCTACGTCATCACGAATAGCCCGATATGTATTAATCAGGTCAGCATTAATATCGCTAATATAAACATTATCTAATTGATACTTACTAAGAATATCAAATAAAACTGCACCACCACCTATAAATGGTTCGGCATATTTGGTTATTTTTCCTTCTTCAAATGGATAATATGCTCTAATTTCTTCAAGGAGTTGTCCTTTTCCCCCAGCCCATTTTAAAAATGGTTTAATCAAAATCTCTTCACTCATTTTATTGCATCTGCCATCTACTGGTTTGGTAGCACTTTCTGGAATAATCCACATATTCCCTACTCGCTGTGCATCTATAATACGATTTTCAGCACATAAAGATGATACTCTTCGTTGAGAAATCCCCCATTTTTCGGCAGCTTCCTTCGCAGATATATACTTCATTATTTCACTCCTACTAAGTCTATTAATATAATATACATTTTATTCTAGTTCTGGAAGGATAGCAAATCATTTTATCAATATATTACTCTTTTTATATTAATTCATATTATTAGCTATAAACCGATACAACTTAATGGAATTTCATCAAAATAATAATAACACCCCACTGCTCTAATATACTCTAAAACATCTTTATATTTTGGTTTTTTAAACCAATCATTTAAAACATATATATATTCTACGCCATATCCTAATAGCGAAAATAACTTCAAGTATTCACGTTTTTTAAAATCACAGGTAGCAAGCTTTTCATCAACAGATCCATATGAGTTTTGAAATTTCTTCTCGATAATATACCCTATTTTAGTCTTATTATTTACAAAGCACTCATCAGGTAACCATTTTACAGAATTATATTTTTTATAATCTATTCCGTTAGGCGTTAAAAAGTATTCATATAAACTATGTTTAGAAACACTCAAACCTATAAATTCATTGTTATCATAAACCTCTTTATTGATTACCTTATAACCTGCATCCTGTAAAACATCTTCAAGACTCGTTTCATCTTCAAAACGTAATCCATTAATATTTGTTTGTGCACCACCGCCATGTGTGTTCCTGGTCATTTTCATCGTTCCTCTTATAATATTTATCAGTATATACATTTATAGATTAATTATAATATACGAATTAATATATCACTAACAATTCAAACATATTTTATATACACAATTCTTATTAAATAACTATATTTTTAAAATCAATATAACTTGGTGCAAGCTTTCCAACTTCGTCAATTTTTTTATATTAATGAGAATTAAAGTCTAGCTTTGTAAACTTATAAAATATAAAATGAAGATATGATGAATTTGTAGCAGTGTTTAGATTTAAAGGGGACAAAAAAGAGTCTATCTTTTATAAAAGTCATAAATAATGACATAAACTTTACACATTTACATATCATCCAATATTTATGGAATATACTCACACAAAAGATAGATTCGAAGCAATCATTACTAATTGTAATGGTACGAAGAAATGGAGAGAAAGATATGGAACTAAAGATTTACAAAGGATTTGATCTAGCTTTTTTAGAACAACTAGATGATTCACCTCTGATTGAGAATTCCTTAGAATCAAAAAAAAATATTCTCCTTTTTGATAGAAAAATAAAAAAGCAATTAGATATTGCATTACTTGAACTAGACGATGACAAATCAGCTTGGATCACTTATGAGGAATACACACTAATAAAAACACGCATTGAAGAAGCTATTAAAGATTATGATCTCAAAGTCACAATATATAAAAATAATCTCTATCCAGATTATTATCCTATACCATTTGAACTAAATAACGATCTTATCCAAGAGATAAATACAGCCATTAATACTGATAATACAAATGGAAGTAGTCAAGAATGTAAAAGATTTCTTGAGGTCTATAATACGCTAATTACAATTGATAACATACATTATGGTAGTTTCTATAATTATGAATATGAAAGTGAAGAGAAAGCCCCTATACATGATTATTATCCTTCCAATATTAAAGTTGAGGATAGTCAGGATAAAGCCGATTACAATATCTTTCTAAATGAAGATATTGAAGCTTATCTTCGCGCTCTATCTCAAATAATTATTACAAAGCCTAATATAATTGGATTAAATTCAACTAAAGGTCTTGCTTCTGATAGAATACAATCCTCTTTACAAGCATATTGTCTTGCAAATGGAATTCGCCTTATTAATTATCATGAAATTCTTCCAGAAAATGCAGAAAAAGAAAAGGCACTTATAGATATTGCTAGAAATGATATAGGGATAGAAGGCTTTACAAATTTTAGAAACATAAAATTCTATAAAAATCCCGATATAGATAAAGAAACAGTAGAACTATCACAAGGTCAAATAATTCAAGAAATTATTCACCAAGCTGAAAACTCTTATGATCCTGATAATACATTCAGAGATATCTTTATCACTGCTTCTACAGGTGCTGGAAAATCAGTAATGTTTCAAATTCCTGCGGTCTATCTAGCCCAAAAATATAAAAAACTAACAATTATCGTCGAACCTGTAAAAGCATTGATGCAAGATCAAAAAGAGAAACTCCAAAAAAATGGGTATACTAGAGTAGAAGCATTTAACTCCGATCTAATATCACAAGTAGAAAAAGAAGCAGTTCTCCAAAGGATAAAAAATGGCGAAGTTGATCTTCTATATTTAAGTCCGGAAACCTTATTATCATATTCTATTGAAACAATAATCGGCGAACGTGAAATAGGTCTACTTATTATTGACGAGGCACATATTGTAACAACCTGGGGGGCAGGATTACGTCCAGACTATTGGTATTTAGGAGGATATATTAATAGATTAAGAAATCAAATTCAAACTAATAAAGGTGAAAATAGAAAAACATATCATTTCCCAATTTGTGCATTTACTGCAACTGCTATAAATGGAGGATTTGATGATTCTGTAAGTGACACAATAATTAGCCTATATATGGAAAACCCTATAAAATATATTGGGTATGTACGTAGAGATGATATTCAATTTGAAATTAATCACTATGAGTCAAAAACCAAGCTACCCAAAGCAGAATATGAAGAAAAGAAAACAAAATCCTAAACGACAGACTATTATATTGGCTAGAACATAATAGTAAAACCATTGTATACTTTCCGTATGCCTCTTATGCTAAAAGGGCCTCTAAGGGATTAGAACCATTTGCAGGTATAACAACTGATAAAAGAATAGGCACTTTCACAAGCAAAAATGATGATATGACTATCGAAGCCTTTAATGAAGCTAAAAGGCAAGCATTTGAAGGATTCCGTCAAGGCAATAAACCTATATTGTTTGCCACAAAAGCCTTTGGAATGGGGGTTGATATTGATGATGTAGAGAATGTATATCATTATGCAGTTACAGGGAATCTCTGTGATTATGTACAAGAAATCGGTCGTGCCGCCCGTAAAAAAGGAATAAAAGGAACTGCAATAACTGACAACTTTTATAATGATCTTACATTTATGAAAACGCTCTTTGGAATGTCTCAAATACGTCAATATCAAATAAAAGCTGTTTTATCAGGGATATATGACACATACCGTAGTAAAAATAATAATCGGAGCTTCTTAATTTCTCCTGAGTCCTTTACGTATATTTTTAATGGTAAGGGTGTCGAAGATGAAAAATCATGTATTAATAATCTTAAAACTTGTTTATTAATGCTCGAGAAAGACTTCTATGACAAATATAACTTCAAAGTTATTATATCTCGTCCACAAAGTGTTTTTACAAAGGCTTATATTTGTATTCATAAAGAAAATGAAGCTAAAGTATTAAATTCTAAATATGCAAAATGTCTCGAATTTAAAGAAAAGGGGCGTTATAAAGAGAGACAGGCGGATGGTGTATTACTTAGCGATGCTGGTGATATCTATTCTATAGATCTAAAACAAATCTGGGAGGAATTCCATCCTAATATTTCTTTCCCACAATTTAAATACTGGTACTTTAACGCTAACTCGACCGCTAAAGATAAAGTTAATATAATGCCAGAAATCCGAAAATTTATAGCGCCTAGACAAAAAGTTAATATAGAAACAAGAGATGAGATGTTACTCTGTGATCTTTGTCCCACTATACTTGAAGACTTTGAATACATTGGGAATCTCTTATATTCTAAATTCAAAAAAACTTTTTTTACAAAAGAAGATTTTGTAACACTACTTAGAGAAAAATATGGGATCGGTAAAGCTCGAATTATTGCAAACTCATTATTTGAACTTGTGGATCCAAATGGTTTCTGCGTGAAACATAGAACTCATGATAAAACAGGTAAAACTGTATATTCACTAGCAAATGGCAATTTCAAAGAATATATGAGAAAATCAATAACAAAATCACGTATTATAAGTAATATAACAACGATTACCAATTCTTCATCATATTCAAGTTATTTCAGCCTCTCAACAGATGATACTTCAATGATAGCTTTAAAACTGCTCTCCATCTTTGACTACATCACATATGAAGTACTCGGGGGTGAAGAACCTGAGATTTTCATTCGTCTAAATGATCCTAACAAAATAAAAAGTATAGTGATGGGAAGTACATATTATACAAATAACTATGTAACAAGAGCCAAACAAAAACATGATCGAGATATTCGAGTTCTACTCCAATTCTTTAATGACCTAAAAACTAATGAAGAACGCTGGAACTATATAGAGGACTATTTCCTTGGTTATGATGTTCTATGTAATGTAAAACCTATGAATGTCAAATCTGTAAAGATGTCTCGTTCTATCGATAAAGAACAATCATACCAAACACACATGTATAATGGGTGGGCTGATCTTCGATCATTTTTTGATGAAAATGATCATGTAATAATAAATAAATTAATAGCTACAGGAATTAAAATACCAGAGTATTTACAGACACAAATTAAGAAATCTGAAGCAGGAAATGACATTTTAATGTCTTGGCCATCTAAGGACACCTTAATATGCCAACAAGACACATCAGATATAGTTATGGAGACTTTCCGTATTAGAGGATGGCATGCATATAGAATCAATGAAATAGATTATGAAAAGATTAAAGAGGTTTTAGAATAAGATGGCACAGATATATCCAATAAAGGAAGATTTATCAGAATTGCCTTACTCCGAAATGAGAGTCTATGATGCACTTTCTAAATTAGGTGATGAATTTTATATTTTTCATTCTGTTCAATGGGTAAAAAGAGGAAATAAATGGAAATCGACTTGGAAGGAAAATGACTTCCTTATCTTACACAAAAAACTTGGAGCAATTGTCCTTGAAATAAAAGGTGGCGATATTGAATGTCATGGTACAGTTTTTCACCAAATCAATAGCAAAACTAATGAGGTAAGTATACTAAATCCAGAAAAGAAAAATGACCCCTTATCACAAGCAATTGATGGTGTCTATCATTATAGAAAGATGATAGACACTATCACTCCAAATCTCAGCGACCGTTTTCCCATAGAAGCAGCTGTTTGGTTTCCAAATGTGAATATTTCAGATAAGATATCTAGCTTTCCTCTTAAATATCGAGAAGTTTCTGGAGCGGTTCTCGGTAATGAACACTTTGATAAAGAGAAACAATTTATATATGATATATTTAACTTTTATTACAATCGACCAAAAACTAATGTTACGGATGACGAATTTCAAAGAATACTTGATCATATAGCAATGAACTTTGAACTAATTACTGCACCTGCCGTTAGAAAGGGTGAACTCGAACATGCATTTCTTAAGCTTACTAATGAACAAATAGGCTTGCTCGATTATATTTCAGAGCAAAAAAGTGCCACAATACAAGGTGTAGCAGGAACAGGAAAAACATTAATCGCAAAAGAAGCTGCCCGTAGATTTGGAATGGAAGGAAGAAAAGTATTATTTCTTTGTTTTAATAAACTTCTATTTACAGATCTCCTTCACCGTTATCCATATGAAAATGTAACCTACTTTAATATCAACTCACTTATCGCTTATTATCGCTCAGGTTTAGATACATCTACAAAAGAGCTTCGTGTTAAAGCATTACAACAAATAGATTGGGACGAACTAAACTATGACGATGTAATTATTGATGAAGCACAAGACTTTGAAAATAGCGAAATATTATATTTCAAAGATTTGGTAGAGCTAAGAGAAGGACATTTCTTTGTTTTTTATGATAAAAATCAACTTTCAACGACACGAGAAGTTCCTAAATGGGTTTTAAATTCAGAATGCAAACTACTTTTAACTAAAAACTGTCGTAATACTCGTGAGATTGCATTAACCGCTTATAATGTTATTGATATTGAACTAAACCAAAAAATTACGATGGTCAGTGGAGAGCAAACCTCTATTAGTTTTGTTAAAGGTGAATCCCTTCCTATGCTTGCTAAGTTACTAAATATACTTACAGGTGATAAGTATGGATATGAATATAGTGATATTACAATTCTCTCTTTACGTACAGAGCTAGATTCAATTTTACATAATACAAATAAGTTATCTGGGATACCAATACTTAAAGAAAAAAGCAATTCAGCAGTTTTATTTACTACAGCAAAAAAATTTAAAGGACTTGAAAGTCGTGTAGTAATAATTATTGATATAGATGAAGATTGCTTTAATGATGAAGAAAAAAAACGCAATTTCTATATTGCATGTTCAAGAGCAACACAAAAATTATTACTATTTATTAATGCTGATGAAAAGAAACTACAAGCTATGGCAGATGCTATTAGTAGTAACCGATTTGCTGCAAAAGGTAAAATCGCAATGAAAACCCAATCAAGAATACTAAAACTTACTTAATAATTAAAACTATCAAGAGCATTTTATATAAAATAATAAGGCCATATCAAAGGATAAATCCTTTGATATGGCCTTTTGTTTATCTTAAATATAACATTTTATGTTTAGAAATTTATTTCCCTATAAATTCTCCTCCTTTTTCTCTCCCCTACTACTTCATCTCCCCCTACTTATTCTTCTCTCCCCCTAGTGTTTTATCTCGTTAGGTCTCTCCAGGCGATAAATAGTTCGGCCACGACTTGTGGGTTTTGGCTGAGTTTGATGCGGGCTAGCATTTTGCGCACGTAGTTGCAGTGTTCTAGCATGGCTTCGTTCAGTTTGTGTTTGACGTGACGCGGGGATTGGTACACCAGAATCGGTGCGAAGTTCCCCACGTGAATATAGCTCGTATCGGGTTCCGGACCTTCCGTAACGATATATTCATAGGGTATAGCCACGTTAAAGAGGCCGTACACCACGTCTTTGCCAACAGGGCGCCGACATTTGATATGGGCAAAGGTCAGATGCGGACCATAGGTCTTAGGCGATGTATAGCTACTACGCCGACCGTCACTGGTCATGATATAGTTCGGCCTCAGACCTTCCTGTAAGGCCAGCTCCCGCGTAATGGTGCGCATCGGCAGACAGACTAGTTCTTCACGGCCATCTACGAAATAGCACTTTGTACTGTCACCACCACCAGGCTCATAAATAGGAATAAAACAAACAATGTGGTTCTTTGGATTCGTATAGATCAAATCCAAATCCTCTCCCTTAGATAGCCGAGCGGCCATCTTATCTGTTAATTCATCATGTGTTATCATAGGAATTCTCTCCCCTCTAATTAGGAACATTCCTTTCAACAATACAATGAACACGTGTTCTGTGAAAGCAGATTCGCATGCTTTAATCTGCTGCTGATTTAATTGTATATCAGTCTGTATAATTTGTAAATATATACACAAAACTATAGAAATTTATGTATAATTAAAGACTTTAAGATCTTGTAAAACTAATGATTACTTATATGTGTCATTATTTTCTCATTTAAATTGAGAATTGCATATTTTATGTATATCTGTTAATCGAGATTAATGTAATTATACAAAAATCAGAATATAAATAAGAAATTAAATTATATTAACACATATTATTTAATACGAACTAGACTCTAATAGACTAATATTCATATGTTTACACTACATATTCTAATCGATTCAGAGTTCTAAGAATCTCATATGTATATAACTCTAATACGTGTATAGTTCTAATGAATGTATAGCCCTATTGTATTCGTATCTAATGTACTCGCAGTTTCTTAAAGTCCGTCTTTAGGTAACTGCGCAGCTTCCGAAGGGCTCGTTCATGACGTCTTTGGATAGCTTGGCGGCTACAGTTCAGCTCTTCACTGACGGATACGAGGCTTTTACATTCCCCATATACACGGCGCAAAAGGTCTTGTTGGTCTTGAGATAATCTACCCAATGCCCATACGAGACGGGCTCGTAAGCGTTGTTCCTCATCAGCCGTCATGATCATGTCCGCTATATTTTCTCCAGACGAGAAGATATCCATACCAAACGTGACCTCTCCATCTTCGGTGATGCGATCTGGTATATGAATCTCACGATGATTACGTAACCGTTCTCGCTTCCAATACCGCATATAACCATATCTAATGCCAGCTTTCACAAAGCCCGGGAACGGTACAGCCCCTTTCAGATCAAAGCTATAAATCGATTCCAAGAGTATGGCCCATAGATAGCTCTCTAGGTCTTCCCTAAACTCGCGGTTCCCAGTCCGATTCGTATAGTGCAAGATGAGTGGTCGATACCTGCGACAGAGCTCTATTTGTGCCGCATCATGGCGCAGCTCATCAACAGACCACGGCTGATATCCAACGGTCTGAATCCGCATATTCGGATTTTGACAAATCGACACAAGGCTTTTATCCGATAAAGATGTTAATACCTGATGCCCACAAATGAGGGTCTGTAATTTCAACTCCTCTGGCACCTTGTACTTTGGTTCCTTAGAAAGTACTTCGTTAGAAGTTTTTTCTGCAGGTGATATCTCCTCGGATTGTGCTTTTTTGGATTGTGCTTTTTTAAATTGTGCTTTTTTAGATTGTGCTTTTTCAGATACTAATTTTCTAGTAACTAATTTCTCCGATTGTAAGCTTGCAGTTTTAATACAGGTTCGTTGTACTAACGGTTCTTCGTTTGTGTATAACATAAATCCCCTTTCCTGCCATGGCATAGCGCTTATCTACACAATAGCGTGGATTGGTGATTTTGACAAATTGGCAATTCCTTTGAATTCCGTCATATTCTGTTACAATCTAATATTAATTTCTATCTCTGAAAGGACATAACTATACACCTAGATAGATAATTGCTGAAATGAAATATAATCAAAAAAATATGACATGTAAATAAAATTCAAAAGAATATGGTACATAAATAAGATTCAAAAGAATACTATGACAATATAAATAAACAACACAAAAAGACACCACAGAGGAAGTGTGGTGTCTGATTAAATTATCTGATTAAATTGCAATACAAGAGGCTTCCACAAAGTCTTTCAGTTGTGGTTTTACGTAGGTTTGGTACACGTCTGCACCGTTGCCACGCACGATGTCGCCCCAGTATTTATACACATAGCGGTACCAGAAATGGAACATGCTATTAGTAAAGTGGTAGTCTGCGTATTTCGCAGGTCCACGGCTATTCGCTTGGATACGACCTACGAGCCCCATCGCCATGAGATCATTCAAACGAGATGTAAAGGTGCCGCTTTTAATCTGGCTAGCTTGCAGTAGCTCCACGTAGTATGGTCTTTCAAGGGTAGCAAGGCCAGACAGGATAGCGTTAGCACCTGTTATATTTTTCATATCTCGATGTAAGATATGTTGTGTTTCTTCAAATAGGGCACCCGATACGGAGAAGAACAAATTAATGATATTCGTATCGATGCTTTCACCATTATCAAAGTACTGCACATACGCAGGTAGACCGCCTGTTACGGCGAATACGGTACGCAAGTCATCCTTAGCATAGTGAAGGCCCAAGGATTTCATATCCACCAAGGAGAACGGTTTCACCTCAAAATATTCCGACACATAGGGACCGATTAGACTGCGATCGCCAATGATGCGACCATCGAGCTGTTCTAAACCATTGGCCATCAAAATGATGTTCAACTGGCTCGTTTCTTTATAGGTATCTAACAAATCACGCAAGTGTATGGGGAACTGAGGTACAGCCTTCCACCAAGGAAGGGTAATCATCAATCACCACAGTCTGAGGCGTTTTCACACTGCTTTCAAATAGACCCTTAAAAGCCTCTTGCAAGCTAGTGATCGGTTCGAATTTGTCCTGCTCATCAGTAGGAACAAAACGTGCCTCAAGAGCTCGATTCATATCGGCTACATGGATTGCTTCATTAGCCATGCGACCTGCCAAGTATAACGCCTTATGACGTCGTACAAGCTGGGAAGCCACATAGGATTTGCCACTGCGATGCGGACCGTACACAACACACAAACTCATTTGATTCATCGCAATACGGGACTGGATACTCTCAATAATTTCAGCACGTCCCACAAAATTCATATATACTCTCACTCCTATGGAGATTATTATATCATAAATTTAAAACAAATTTAAACTTATTTTCATATCATTAACATGACTTTTTATTATGTTAAATTTTTTACGCATAAAATATACTTATTTAATGGTTTACTTTTTACCCATTCGATTGTAGAATCCCCTTATATTTACTGCATTCTTATAGGTCTATCCTCGTCACGCCAACATACAATATTCCGTATATAATCTTTTTCCATACTCAACACATATAAAAAGACGTGCCTACCATAAGGTATAGCACGTCATATGACTCGTATATAATAAGGATATTTATATAGTCATTTCTTTTATTGTTATAGTTGTTTCTTTATTGTTGTAGTTATTTCTTTATTGTTGTATTTGAGTTTGCATCTTCATGAGCAAAATATGCTTAACCGCATCATTGAGTCGGTCATTTGAAATGGTTCCGTTCGCCACTGCTTGCATAAGTGCGCGATGGACTTCATCGATGTGCCCCGTATCCGCATCAAGGAGGACGAGGTCACTGCCCGCTACGATGGAGTTAACTGCAAAGTCCCCTATCTTTTGGTTTGCTTGCAAGGCCCCTACATCGACACGGTCGGTCATAACCACGCCGTTATAGCCTAGCTCGTGTCGTAACCAGTCCGTTATGATTGCTTTCGAGTTACTCGCTAGATGTTCGTTATCGATGGCAGGGATTTGCACATGGCTTATTACGAGCATGTACGTATTCGCTGTCGTCTGTGTAATGAGACGTTTAAATACGGACACATCGTTGTTGTTCAAATAGGCCTTCGCATCGTTAGCGGTCTCAAAGGATGCATCACCAAGGCTCACTGCTGGGAAGTAGTTATAGCCAAACCACATGTGGTTGATTTGGTAACGCTCCGCCATGGCCAGATCCATATGCCCTGCCCACGTAGGGTCAGCTGTATAGGACACATTCGGCACCCCTAGGTTTGCATTCGGTCCCACAATGAGATTGAAGCCCATATCGCGCATTTCGATGGCCGATCGAGTCACTAAATTAATGATCCGTTCCATCGGTAGTTGCCCCCAACGATTTGGCTCTGGCAAGCGCAAGAAACTTTCATTCGTACTCAATACCTTATCCCGATTGATGCCGATGTATGGCGTCACCATACTCGCCGTTGTAGCCGTTTGCATGATATCGCTGGTGAAAGCTTTCACTTGATTTTTGTTATTTAGATTTTCATTGGTTAGCATAACGCCGCTCACACGGTATTTCCTGATGACGTCCTTTTGGGACTGTCCTACCGTGCTGCCGTGAAGACTAATCATCATCAGTTGACCTATCTTGTCCTCTTGAGACATAGCTCCAAGCCAGGTGTTCACCTTCTCAGGGACAGGTTTGTCTGATTGCATGACGGCTGATACGATACAGTTCGTACCTCTTCCTGCTCTGCCTGACTCTCATGTTGGCATCCCGCAATACTGATGGCGGCGACTATCAAGGCCATGCCACATAAGGCACGCCGTAAAAACAAGTTCATCTCTCCACAAAACTCCTTGCTGAACTCTCTTATACATTACTTCTCTATATATTATACACTATATAATTCATCTTTTCCTCATGTAAAAGCTGATTTTCTATACTAATTTATCATAATAAAGTTATAAAGTAACAGTAACAATTACTATACAAAACAATCCATTGATATGAAATCATTATGATAGTACATACAGTCACAATCTAGTGCCTTATGAGATCCATACATATAACATATACAAAACTATAAGAGGGTAAAATATAAAAATCCTACGAATCGCATGTAAGCTGACACTCAGTAGTCAATATCTACACAAGTATCAAGTCACTCATGACCCGTAGGATTTATTTTTATTTAGCTACTTTGTAATACGATTAGCCCTTATATTTAGGGGATGTTGGGCATGTTTCAGGTGTTACGTCTTTGCGATCACCAAGAACCGCGCTGCGGTTTGTGTAATGTGTATGCAAGAGTTCATGTGCCTTATGGCCCAATGGTTCACCCAAGAAGTCTTTGTACAAGGCTTGGATTTCTGGGTTTTCATAGGAAGCAACCCATTTGTAGTTCGCATCAGCTTCGTAAAGACCGCCAATACGAGCTTCCTTAGTTTTCACAGCTTGAGGCAATTTAGTGCGCGGTTGACCGCCGCCACCGATACAACCGCCTGGGCAAGCCATAACTTCGATGAAGTCATAGTGTTTATCGCTATCTTTTAAGGCATTAAGGAAGTCACGTGTGTTTTTACCGCCATGCACTACAGCAACAGACAAGGTTACATCATCACCTAATTGAACAGTGGCCTCTTTAACGCCTTCCATACCACGAACGTCTTCGAGGTGTGTCAATGCATATGGAGGTGGCTCTTTATCAGTGATAAGCTTGTACGCTGTACGCATAGCTGCTTCCATAACACCACCAGTGTTACCAAAGATGATGGAGGCCCCAGTTTCCATACCGATTAAGTCATCAAATTGAGATTCTTCAATCGCATTGAAGTCGAGGTTTTCCTCTTGAATCCAACGGATGAACTCACGTGTTGTAATAGAAATATCTGTATCCATGCCGAGGGATTCATCATTATGGTAACGAGCCGCTGCATTTTCTTCTTCTCGTTTTGTTTCTGCTTTTTTAGCCGTACAAGGGTTTACAGATACGGATACGATATTGCTAGGATTAATGCCTTTTTTCTCAGCAAAGTATGTCTTAATCATAGCTGCTTCCATAGCGATACAAGAACGTGTGGAAGACAAGTTAGGAATCAATTCAGGGAAGTAGATTTCTGCAAAGCGTACCCACGCTGGGCAGCAGCTTGTGAACTGAGGAATTTGACCACCAGTTTTTAAGGCGTTCTACAAGCTCAGATGCTTCTTCCATAATAGTTAAGTCCGCACCAAAGTTAGTGTCTACTACATAGTCTGCACCTAATGCGCGCAATGCACCAACCATTTTACCTTCAAGGAATGTACCTGGTTCGTAACCGAAGCCTTCGCCGATAGCTACACGAACAGCTGGAGCTGTTTGAATAACAACAATTTTTTCAGGATCTGCAAGAGCTGCTTTCACCTTTTCAAGCTCGGATTTAGCATGCATGGAGTCGAATGGACATGCAGCCGCACATTGACCACAGTGGATACATACTGGAACGTCGCCATTTGCATCGAGATCATAGTAGTCGAGTACGCTCATTACGTCCGCACAAGCGCGACGGCATAACGTACAGTTTTTACACTTAGAAATGTCGTGATAAATGGATGGATTGTCGAGCGCAATCGGCACGCGTTTATCGATAAATTCGTATTGAGACATGAGGACCTCCTCTAACAAACTAAAACTAGCAAACCTTTTGAGGAAACTAGGCCAAACTACAGAGCACTGTGCTCAAGGCGTACTTCCACATCTTACCTTTAGTATACGCTATAGTGAAAGTTTATACTATGTAGAAATGTTACACTTTTGTGCAAAATTATGACTAATCAACCCTCTCTAGATGACATAATATTGCGCAAACATTCTACATGATATTGTGCGTAAGAATATTTGAATAAAAGATAACTTACAAAAATGCGTAATAATATTCCCATTGTACCACGAATGGATAAATAATTCACCAGATTTTAGGGAATTAAAGGTAGTAAAAAAACGCACGCCCTCAAATGAGAACGTGCGTATATAGGCTTTCACCAAAAATCATAACCCTCGGAGGATCAGATTATTTGTCCCCCCAGATAAGTGTGTATACAGCGTATGCAGGAGTACCTTGTTCAACCTTACGAGTAGATTTGCTAGGTTGTTCTTGTTTTACTACTTCACCTTTTGGATTGTAAAGAGTAACCTTAACGTCTTTTACTTCGCGTTTTTTGTGGTTGAACTCTTCAGTTACGATGTAGTGGTAACCTTCGTAGTCCATAGCTTTGATGTCCAAAACAGTTGCTTTTTTGTCATCTTTTTTAACAGAGTCGTTATCGATGGACCAAGTGATACCATTGCTATCAGTACCAACAGTATACCAATTTGCTGCATCAACACTACTGATGCCACCAATAAATAAAGCGCCTGCTGCCAAAACAGCTGCCAATGTTTTTTTCATATGTTTACCTCTCGATTTAAATACAAGAATACGAAAACTAGTATATTCGATGAAACTAAATATTTTATGAAAAACAAACGTGCTCAATTATTAGGACTTCACATAATAGGTAGAACGGCCTCCACCTTTTCGTTGAATACGACCATCCTTTACACAAGAGCACGTACAGAATATTCAATAGCACTATCGCTAAGGTTAGGACACCAGTCTCTAATATCTTGCTTTATGAAAGTCCCTAAGTGATTAGCGATAGCTGCTTTCACTTGATCCATTGCAGAACCACTATTTGCCAGTATAGAACTGCGGTCCTCAAAGTCATGATACGCTGCTAATAGCATTTGTAACCAATAGCGAATAAACGATATAGGGCAGGAACTTTCATCATACCAAGTATCACTAGACTCGTGTAAAGCAGCATAATACATATCCTTGTTTGCGGCGATTTTAGCCTCTAAGGACACATATTTACCAACCATAAAGCCACTGCGATACAGTAACAATGTCGTCAATAATCGACTCATACGACCATTTCCATCATTGAATGGGTGAATACATAGGAAAATCATGTATAAAAATAGGAATAGCTAGGAGTGGTTCTACCTCTCCATTACCTACAACACGATTATATTCAGCACAAATCTGGTCAAGGGCCTCTGCTGTCTCATAGGGCGCTGGAGGAGTAAATAACACCTCTGTCCATCCATCGGGATAGGTAGCACTAATATAGTTCTGTACACTCTTTAACTGCCCACCACGGGCATTGAACTGGTAATTATACAAAATCTTGTGCAACTGCAAAATATGATTGCGACACAAGGATATAGAGTCATAACTTTCATGGATAACATTTAAAGCATCACGATACCCCATGATTTCCTGCTCATCCCGATTTCGAGGCGTAGTCTTGTCAGCTACCAACTGCCGAAGGCGTGTACTCGTCGTCACGATTCCTTCAATCGCATTCGAAGCCTCTGTACTCTGTACCTTTGCCAACTCTACAAGAGAATCTAATATAGCAGGACTCTGTGAAAGCAAAACCTCCTCCTTGCCATTCGCCCGGTAGATCCCTCCGATAAGACTTAAAATATCCATATCCCACGACAAAGACTGAATTCAACCATACTCAAAACGACGCATACACACACCTCCATTCGACTCTAATCCCTTATACATAAAATTTATTCCCTTAAATTATACCATAATTTAAGGGAATAAATAATTTAGATACATTTAATCATACGTGCAGAAAGGGTTCTATCTCTTTGAGACCGACTTAGGTCACTATGGAGGTCGATGAGAGATAGAACCCTTTCTACTAGTCGAGGAAATTTACCAAATCAAGTGATACACGTGATCTAGATTACTTCCTTCTTGTATTTGTATTTCTGTATTGTCGTATGTTTGGCACCGATCATATAGCCTGCTGGATTGTATGCTTTCATCTCGAGCAGTTTCGCAGTCTTTGCAGCACGATTAAATTGCAAAGTATAGATAGCGATCACCACTAGGTCAACAATCTTTAAATTCAACTTAGCCTGCGCATCGTCTTTCTCTACCGTATCGTTGTCGATGTAACCAGTACGACCATCCGCATCAGTATTAAGAGGATACCAACTTTCAGCATGAGACACACCCACACCAGCGCTAATAACAAACCGCTACGGCTAAACATGCAAACCATTTTTCATAACCGTTTCTCCTGATTAGAAAATCTAAAAACTATGCATTTCGCATAATACAATTCACTCATGACTTCATTAT
>SCPN01000196.1_pt1 | contig 147036 bp, 155 predicted proteins | sample 6106831 | NCBI WGS metagenome assembly SCPN01 (sample SAMN10720447, study PRJNA508395) | human gut metagenome | isolation source: Participant 1, 0 month | reverse complement strand
CTTCTTCATCAACGTTTGGAAGGATACAGGTTGGGGAACAATCCTTTTCCTTGCTACATTATCAGGTATCAGCCCAGACCTTTATGAAGCTGCCCAGATTGATGGTGCAAACCGTTGGAAGAGATTAATTTATATTACACTTCCTGCTTTAGCAAATACTATTATTACTGTATTCATTCTGAACCTTGCTAAGGTTATGAACCTTTTCGAATCAGTATTCGTAACAATGAACGATGCAGTCGTTAACGTTTCTAACGTACTTCAGACATATGTATACCGTAAGACATTCGGTAGTGGTAACTCCGATTATGGTTATACAACAGCGGTTGGTTTATTCAAGTCATTTGTAGGTATGATCCTCGTACTTGGATGTAACTATGCAAGTAAAAAAGTACGTGGTCGCGGTATTGTATAGGAGGGATAGATAATGAGTAAAGAACAAGTAGTAGTTGCAAGAAAAAAGAAGAAAAAAGTCAAAATCTTCCCTATCGTAAACGTAATTTTGTTTTTGGTAATTTCATTAATTATCATGGTTCCTATTTGGAAGGTTATCGTCGATTCATTCGATGCAAAAGCCGGTTATGGTATGAATTTCCTGCCACAGACATTTACACTCGGTGGTTATAGTTCAATCCTTTCCAGAGTTGCACTTTATAGACCGTTCTTAATTTCAGTAGTTGTAACGATTGCTGGTACATTTATCGGTCTGTTATTAGCAACATTAGGCGCTTATGTATTAATTCAGTGGGAAATGCCAGGGAAGAAACTTCTTCGCATATATGTTATTATTCACAATGATTTTCGATGGTGGTATGATTCCTAAGTACCTCGTTATGAAGGACTTACACTTACTGAACACACTTTGGTCAGTAATCCTGCCATTGTCTATCAATGTATATAACCTTGTATTAATGAGAAACTTCTTTGAAGGTGTTCCTGAATCACTGTTTGAAGCAGCTGAAATTGATGGTTGTTCTCCAATGGGTACATTCTTTAAGATTGTACTTCCGCTTTCAAAGGCGGCTTTGGCTTCTATCGGTTTGATGTTTGCTGTACAGTTCTGGAACGATTATACTAACTTCAAGATTTATATCAACAAGAACGAGTTATTCAACTTCCAGATGAAGCTGCGTAACATGGTTATGGATAACGATATCCCTGATGAAGGTGGTATCGACCCGAATACGATTGCCAATGCAGCCGTTATCGTGGCTATCCTTCCTTTCGCAATCATCTACCCATTCTGTCAGAAGTACTTCGTACAGGGTGTTAATGTTGGTGCCGTTAAGGAATAATTTAAAAATTCAACAGAATTTACAGGCTGTCGCATATGCGGCAGCCTTTTTGTGTATTCAGTCATAGGTATTCCGATTGAACACTTTTTCTGTAGGTTTTTACAATATTCTGCTTTAATATGTAGAAAAAAACAAAAAGGTCATGTATACTAGAGAAAGATTTAAAAAGATGCTTTTTAAAAGGCAGAACAGGAGGGAAAATGATTACGCTTAAAGATGCCATATATTTGGAAAAGATAGATGAAGTGAAGCGTATTTTGGAAGAAAATCCGCCGCTGATTGACGAAGTAGATGAAGATGGTGTGTTAATGGCACTGCTGGCAGCCAAAACAGGCAATCTGAATCTGGTACGTTACATCGTTGAATACTCCAGAGCCAGTATGAATATTACGGATAAAAATCAGAAAAATATGCTGCACTATGCAGCGATGTCCGGTAATGTTGCGACCTGTAAGTATCTTGTGGAACGGGTTGGATTGTCACCGTTATCCGGAGACATCAATCTTTTGACACCGTATGAAATCGCGCATGAGAACAAATTTTTTGATTTAGAGGAGTATTTTCAGGAGGAGACTGGCGCACCGCTTGAAAAAATGTATCACAATCCAATTCGTACCGGAATGTATCCGGATCCGTCGATTGTCAGAGTGGGTGAAGATTATTATATGGTGAATTCATCCTTTATCTATTATCCGTGTATTCCGGTTTCAACGTCAAAGGATTTGATTCACTGGAAAATTATTGGTTACGCCATTACCAATCCGGAATGGGCAGGTTTGCAGCATTTAGAGGGTGGCAGAGGATACTGGGCGCCGGATATTTCCTACTATAAAGGAAGATTTTATATTACGGCAACGTATCGCTTAAATGATGACGGAACGGTTTATCGAAAGCAGATTGTTGTAAGCTCGGACAGACCGGAAGGACCGTACAGTAAACCGGCGGTGATAGATGAAGACGGTATTGATCCTTCTATTTTTAATGATGATGACGGGCGGCGCTATATGCTTTTAAACAGAGGTGCGCGTATTTTTGAATTAAATGAAGATGCCACGGCACAGATATCAAAAGCAACGTTACTGTATTATGGCGATCAGAAAAGAGCGCCGGAGGGACCACATTTATTAAAAAAGGATGGATATTACTATCTGTTTGAAGCAGAGGGCGGAACAGGACCGGGACACCGTATTACCGTGTCAAGAAGCCGCGAGCTGATGGGGCGGTATGAGCCGTGTCCATATAATCCGATTATGCGCCAGACAGATGAAAAGGCTATTATCCAGCGCTGTGGACATGGAAAGCCGGTGCAGACACAGAACGGTGAATGGTATATGGTTTATCTGTGCGGCAGAAAAATCGGTGACGGTTACAGCATTTTAGGCCGGGAAACGGCATTGGATAAGATTACATGGACTGCAGACGGCTGGCCGGTTGTCAATAATTTAGACGGTCCGAGTGCCATGCAGATAAAGCCGGATTTGCCGGAAACAGTATGGGAATCATCCTATTTTGATGATTTTGATGGTGAATATTTAAGCACAGACTGGATGTTTCCGAGAGTGCCGGAACCGGACGGCGTGCTGTTGCAGGATTCTCATGTAAAGATAAAGGGAAGCTGCGCGGATTTGGATTCCATGGGAGCAAGAAATATCCTGCTTCGCAGACAGCAGCATTTTAAATTTACGGCAGTCTGCAAGATGAAAATGCCACAGTTGTATCCGGGACAGGATGCGGGCATGACCTGCTATTATGATGAGAATACCTATGTAAAATTTGGTGTATTTGCGACACAGGAGCCACAGCCGCGTCTGATTGTGAAAGCAGTAGAAGTCATTGGAGAACAGGTGAAAGAAAGCGGCAGCATTGAACTGGATTTCAGACATCAGGACGTTTATTTAAAAATTGAAACAAATGATTTGAAACGTACCTGCTATATGAGTTATGATGGTAAAGAGTACATAAAGGTGGCGGTGCTTGAAAATGTCTATTACCTGTGTGATGAAGGTTTAAAGAAGGGCAAGCGTTTTACAGGGGCAATGATAGGCATGTACGCTTATGCAGGTAATTTTGGCAGCCGATATGTAGATGAATACGGAAGACACGGGGATGACACCCTGTATGTTGATTTTGACTGGTTTGACTACCAGCCGGAAAAATAAGGAGGAATGAACTTTGAAAGAAAGAAATATTATATTGGAAGGTAAGTTGAAAAGCTGGCTTTTGTCGGTGGATATTGAAAAGCTGGCAGCAAAACAGCAGGGGCAGCTTATTCTGGGGTTGGAAAAGCTGTATCAGGCAACAGGTGATGCGGATTATCACACATTTGCAAAAAAGGCAGTAGATAACCTTGTAGCGGAAGACGGAACGTATGCAAAGGCAGAGGGCAGCCTTTCCGATAATTTATTTGGCAATGCGTTATTTGCAGTACGTGCAATGGATACTGTATACAATCCGCAGGACACAGCAGCTGAAAAGACAGAAAAAGCCATTTTAAAGCAGGAAAAGGTGATGACTTCCGGTGCACGATTTGATGCAACAGAAACCTGCGCAGGCACATTTTCTACAAAGCTTTCAGATGCATATCTGACACAGCCGTTTTATATGAATTATGAAACAAAATTTGGCGGAAAAGAACAGTACAATGATGTCATTGCGCAGTTTAACATTTTACAGGAGAAGGCATATCCGTCTGTGGAAAATGAATTGGGAAACGCTACGGCAGACCTTGAAATGGCAGCGTACGCAGCAGCGGCAGTAGATACCATGGAGGTTATGGAACAGCCGTTATATGAGATTTTTGACAGATTAAGACAGATTTTAAAGCAGGCAGTCGCTGCGATGAATACAAAGAGCCTTGATACATTTGCAAAAGAAGCGCGGGAGGCAGGACTGTTTTATGCATATGCCGTATTAAAGGGCTGCCGCATGAAAGCGCTTATTACTGAAAAATACGAAAAAGCAGCATTGGATATATTGGAAGCGGCAGAAGCAAAAGCACAGGAAGATGATGTATTTGGCGCGGATACAGCATATACAGCCGTACTGGTAACGGCTTACGCGGAAAGCCTGCGCAACAGAGAATATCAGGACTACGGAAGAACTAAGGGAGGCGCATTATGGAGTTAAAATTTGTTACAGCAACAAGCAGAAGTGCAGTGGTAGAACTGACGGAATCAGGAAAATTTTATACAGAAAAGCCGTATGAAATCTACGTAGACGGCAGTAAATATATGGACAGTGAAAAGGTTATTACAACACTTTACGGTTTAAAACCGGATACGTTATACAAGGTTTCTGCCGTGTATGACGGACAGGAAATTGCGGCGGTAGACGTTCAGACAAAGTATGAATTTGTAACGTTAAATGTAAGGGAATTCGGCGCATACGGCGACGGTGTCCATGATGATACCAATGCCATCCAGTGTGCGATTATGGCATGCCCGAAGGATTCCCGCGTGTTAGTGCCGGAAGGTGTTTATAAGATTTCAAGTATCTTTTTAAAGGATAATCTGACACTGGAACTCGCAAAGGGTGCGGTGCTTTCCGCCTTTACCGACAGAGAAAAATTCCCGGTTCTGCCGGGTGAAATTGAGTCCTATGACGAAACGGCACAATACAATTTAGGTTCATGGGAAGGCAACCCGCTCGATATGTTTTCTGCAATCGTATGCGGTATCAATGTAGAAAATGTTGTCATTACCGGTGAAGGAACAATTGACGGCTGTACCAATTTTGAGAACTGGTGGAAGAACTGCAAGGTCAGGGATACGGCATGGCGCCCAAGACTGTTCTTTATCAATCACTGCAAAAATGTGATGATGCACGGCATTACGGTTCAGAATTCTCCGTCATGGACGATTCATCCGTACTTCAGTGAACATTTGAAATTTATTGATGTAAAGATTAAAAACCCGGCAAATTCACACAATACAGACGGCTTAGACCCGGAAAGCTGTACAGACGTACTGGTGCTTGGTACGTATATTTCTGTCGGTGATGACTGCATTGCAATTAAGTCCGGTAAAATTTATATGGCAGAAAAATATCAGGTGCCAACTTCCAATATGATTGTCAGACAGTGCTGTATGAGGGACGGACACGGTGCGGTCACAGTTGGAAGTGAAATTGCGGCAGGTGTTAAAGACGTTCATATTACAGACTGCATTTTCATGAATACGGACCGTGGTCTGCGTGTAAAGACCAGACGAGGCAGAGGACAGTTATCCGTTCTGGATGATATTTCCTTTGAAAATATTGACATGGATAACGTGATGACACCATTTGTTGTCAACAGCTTTTATTTCTGTGATCCTGATGGCAAGACCGAATATGTCGGTACGAAAAAACCGCTGCCGGTGGACAGAAGAACACCGTCTATTAAGCGTCTGACGTTTAAAGATATTAAGGCAACCAACTGCCACGTTGCGGGTACGTACATTTATGGTCTGCCGGAAAGCAAAATTGAAAAGCTTACCTTTGAGAATATCAGCTTCTCTTATGCGGAAAATGCAAAATCCGGCGTAGCGGCAATGATGCTTGGCTGTGATGAGGCTTCAAAGCAGGGGTTGGTTGTCAATAACGTAAAACAGCTTATTTTAAAGAATGTAAAGGTTACAGGCTGTGAGGGTGAACCGATTGTTGCAGGCAATGTAGACGAACTGATACAGGAGTAAAATAGATTATGAATCTTCATGCACCAAAAGGAATTGACGTAGAAAACTGGTTTATTGAATGTTACAGAAAATACAAAGGACATCCGATGTGGATTCTTTTAGGACTTTATAAGGGAAATTACAACAAGTTCTTTATGGCGGTTGTATTTTTCTTTATCAAGCACTGTCCGGTGTGGGTGCTGCCGATTATTACGGCAAATATCATCAACGATATTACGAGCGGCGCACCGGACGCATACCAGCATATTTTTATTGAAGCGATTATCATGGTTGTACTGATTGCACTCAACATTCCGACCAATTATATGTATACAAGATACAAATCGCTGGCAACAAGATATGCGGAAACGGGACTTAGAAAGGCACTGGTGCGCAAATTGCAGCAGTTGTCGATTTCGTATCATAAAGAAACGCAGTCGGGGCGGCTGCAGTCGAAAATCATGCGTGACGTGGAAGCCGTGGAAACGCTTTCAACGCAGATGTTTTTAAGCATTTTAAATATTGCGTTAAACATCATCATTGCACTGGCAGTAACGATTTCAAAAGTATGGTGGTGTTTGTCTTTTCCTGCTGACGACACCGATTGCGGCGCTTACCATGGTCTTTTCAGAAATGTCATGCGCAGGCGCAATACAGAATTTCGTAAGGAAATGGAAGAAACCTCGGCAAAAGTCATGGAAATGGTGGAACTGATTCCGGTGACAAGGGCACATGCGCTGGAGGAAGAAGAAGTCCACAAAATGAGCGGACAGCTCTTTGCCGTGGCAGAAAAAGGCTACAAGCTGGATATTATCCAGTCGCTGTTTGGTTCGGTGGGTTGGGCGATTTTCCAGGTCTTTCAGGTAGTCTGCCTTGCCTTTACCGGTGTGCTGGCTCTGCGGGCGGCAATCCAGCCGGGTGATATTACGTTGTACCAGAGCTATTTCAGCACCATTGTCAGTCAGGTATCTTCACTGATGTCGCTGATTCCAACGATTGCAAAGGGTATTGAATCTGTCAATTCCATTGGTGAAGTGCTGTTAGAAGAAGATGTGGAACACAACGAGGGCAAGAAAAGCTTGCCGGTGTGCATGGCGATTTTGTTTTGAAAACGTAAAGTTCCATTATAATAATACAGATAAAAATGTATTAAATGACTTAAATCTTACCGTTCATCAGGGTGAAACGATTGCACTGGTCGGAGAGTCCGGCGCAGGAAAATCGACAATTTTAAATCTTGTCATTGGATTTAATTTTGCTACGGACGGAAAAGTGCTGGTTGACGGTGAGGACATCAGCCGGATTGATTTAAGAAGCTACAGAAAGCATCTGGCAGTTGTCCCGCAGACCTCGATACTGTTTTCGGGAACAATCCGTGACAATATTACATACGGCATTGAAAATGTCAGCGAGGAACAGTTACAGGAGGTTGTAAAAGCTGCCAATCTGACCGATTTAATCGAATCCCTGCCAAAGGGACTTGATACCATGGTCGGAGAGCATGGCGGAAAGCTCTCAGGCGGTCAAAGACAGCGTATTTCCATTGCAAGGGCATTAATCCGCAATCCACAGGTAATCGTCTTAGATGAGGCAACCTCGGCGCTTGACAGTATCTCCGAAAAACTGATACAGGAAGCATTGAATAACCTGACGAAGGGACGGACGACTTTTATTGTGGCACACCGCCTTTCAACAATCCGCGATGCCGATAAAATCGCGGTCATCGCAGACGGACACTGCGTAGAATACGGCACATTTGAAGAACTGATGGCATTAAAGGGCGAGTTCTATCAGATGAAGTCGATACAGAGTTAAATACAGGCACAAAAGCAGATAAGAATATTTTTTGTAAATTCCAAAGAAGGGATAGGAAGCAGCTTTTGCATTCCTATCCCTTTTTGTTTTTAAATCTTTTTTTTAACTTTAAAGAAAATCTATTACTTTTCGTTTGTATTCCAGATACGCAGCGTAGCAATCAGCTTTTCCTTAGAATCAGCGTCCATCTTCTGAACGAGCTGCATGATTTCGTTATCCAGAGCAGTATTCTGATAGTTCTTATCAACACTTCCTGCAAGATAATCCAGAGAAACTCCGGTAAGCTCTGCATAGTAAGAGAGCATTCTGAGTGTCATCAGATTACGTCCGTTTTCTACGTTACTGATGTAACCAGGTGTTACATCGAGGGCTTTTGCAACGTCCTCCTGTGTCAGTCCGTGTGCAATTCTTAACTTCTTTACCTTTGCTCCTAAATCGCTGTCCATGTCACATACCTCCAAATTCTGTGTTTTTGTGATAATTTGTTTTACTTTTTGTTGGCTCTGTATCTTAATGTAGAGTCCAGAATCTTTTTACGGATTCTTAAATGGGTTGGTGTTACCTCTAACAGTTCGTCTGTATCGATGTAATCCAAAGCCTGTTCCAGACTTAAAATTTTAGGCGGAACAAGTCTTAATGCTTCATCGGCGCTGGAAGAACGGGTATTGGTCAGGTGCTTTGTCTTGCAGACATTGACCTCAATATCTTCCGTACGTGGATTTTCACCGATAATCATACCGGCATAAACCTTTTCACCAGGTCCGATAAAGAGTGTACCGCGGTCCTGTGCATTGAAAAGACCGTAAGTTACAGCTTCACCGTCTTCGTAAGCGATTAAAGAACCGGTCTTACGATAAGAGATGTCACCTTTGTATTCTTCATAACCTTCAAAAGAAGTGTTAATAATACCGTTACCTTTGGTATCTGTCATAAATTCGCCACGGTAGCCAATCAGACCACGGGACGGAATCGAGAACTGAAGACGGGTATAACCGCCGTTAATTGGTGTCATTCCGAGAAGTTCACCTTTTCTCTGGCTTAACTTCTGGATAACTGAACCTGAAAATTCTTCAGGAACATCAACATAAGCAAGTTCGATTGGCTCTAACTTTTTGCCGCGCTCATCTGTATGGTATAAAACCTCAGCCTTGCTGACAGCAAATTCATAGCCTTCACGACGCATGTTTTCAATTAATACGGAAAGATGTAATTCGCCACGGCCTGAAACCTTGAAAGAGTTTTCAGAACCCGGATTTTCTTCCACACGTAAGCTGACGTCTGTATTTAATTCACGGAACAGTCTGTCACGGATATGTCTTGATGTGACAAACTTACCTTCCTTTCCGGCAAGCGGGCTGTCATTTACCATGAAATCCATGGAAAGTGTCGGCTCTGAAATCTTCTGGAACGGAATGGCTACCGGGTTTTCAACAGAGCAGAGTGTATCACCAATGTGAATATCTGCAATACCGGATACGGCAACAATATCACCAAAAGATGCTTCCGGTACGTCAACCTTATTCAGACCGCTGAAAGTATAAAGCTTTGTAATGCGGACTCTCTTGCGTACAGAAGGGTCGTGATGGTTTACAATTGTTACTTCCTGATTGACCTTTAACTTACCGTTTTCAATCTTACCGACACCGATACGGCCGACGAATTCATTGTAGTCGATTGTGGAAATGAGCATCTGTGTATCGGCATCCGGGTCACCCTCCGGTGCCGGAATATTATTAACAATACAGTCAAATAAAGGCTGCATATCTTTTCTTTCGTCATTTAAGTCAGCAATGGCATATCCTGATTTTGCAGAAGCAAAAATAAACGGACAGTCAAGCTGGTCTTCGTTGGCATCCAGATCGATAAACAGTTCCAGAATCTCATCAATAACTTCATTCGGACGGGCTTCCGGACGGTCAATCTTGTTGATACATACGATAACAGACAGGTTTAATTCCAGAGCCTTCTGGAGTACGAACTTGGTCTGCGGCATAACACCTTCAAATGCATCGACAACAAGAACAACACCGTTTACCATTTTTAAGACACGCTCTACCTCACCACCGAAATCGGCATGACCCGGAGTATCGATAATGTTGATTTTTGTATCTTTATAAGTAATGGCAGTATTTTTTGAAAGAATCGTGATACCACGTTCTCTTTCAATATCATTAGAATCCATTACACGCTCTGCGACTTCCTGATTCTCACGGAAAGTACCGCTCTGCTTTAAAAGTTCGTCAACCAGTGTTGTTTTACCGTGGTCAACGTGCGCAATAATAGCGATATTACGAATATCTTCGCGTTTTGTAATCATTGTTTTTTCCTTTCTGAATGTATATAAACTATATCCGACTATGATTAGCAACTTTTATATTCTATCACAATATTAGAAAAATACAAGAGTAAACTTATAAAATTGATTGTATCATAAGGGAAACACGAGCGCAACCCCTGTTTTTATGCGGGTTGTCGGAATTTGTATTTTTTTAAAATTTTATGAGATGTTTTGTAAATATAAGAAAATTTTATGGTTTGTACGTAAAAAAAACACATTTTTTTTGTAATATATCCCCATATCGATACATATACATATTAAGAACACAAAATAAAGCACAAAACCGGTTTTAAGAAAATGACCGGTATTAAGAAGGGAGAAATACTAAGATGCTTGATAAGGTGATTGAAAACAACAGGGTGAGTATTATCGGAGAAGTCGTTTCAGAATTTGAATTCAGCCATGAAGTGTTTGGCGAGGGCTTTTATCTGGTAAATGTATCGGTTAACAGATTAAGCGATATGGTAGATATCATTCCATTAATGATATCTGAAAGGCTTGTCGATGTGACAAAGGATTACAGGGGAAGGAAGATTGAGGTATCCGGACAGTTCCGTTCCTATAACAGACATGAAGGAGTTAAAATAAACTTATTTTATCCATTTTGTAAGGGCAGTTTATTGAAGAAGAAGAAATTCCGGAAGAACAGGCAAGAACCAATCAGATATTCCTTGATGGCTATGTGCAAGCCGCCGGTCTACAGAAAGACACCGCTTGGCAGAGAAATAGCAGATATCCTTGTCGCCGTTAACCGTCCGTATGGAAAGTCTGATTACATACCGTGCATTGCATGGGGCAGAAATGCGAGATATGCCTCTACAATCGAAGTCGGTGGACACCTTCAGATATGGGGCAGGGTACAGAGCCGTGAATACACGAAGAAAATCAGCGAGGAGCAGGTTGAAAAGCGTGTGGCATATGAAGTTTCCGTCAGCAAAATTGATGTGGTTGAGGAAGATGAAGCCTGAAACAGAATAGAAGTTGACATCATAATAAGTAAGTGATATATTCAATATAATTACAGGGCAGCCTGTAAACCGAACAGAGCCGTAGAAAATGCGGCAGTCAGTGAAGTAGAGGTCGCGTTATTCATCAGTACGTTGGTAAGATGTGCCAGACACAGGTGAAACCAAAAGAAAGGGGATGACGCCGAAGTGGAAGATTACTGGAGGTCTTCTGCTGGGCGTAAGATTAAGAGTCTTGCGACTGTCATCTTTAGATGGAGGGCTACTTAAAGAACTATATTGAATTCTTTAGGGCCGGTTCATTTCAGACATGAGCCGGCTTTGCCTTTGTAAAATAAGAGAGGCTGGTATCAGCGGAAAGAAGGAGTTATGTCAGTATTTACCGGAGCTGGTGTAGCGATTATTACACCAATGAAAGCAAATGGAGAAGTCAACTATGAGAAACTGGGAGAATTTATCGATTATCAGATTGAAAATTCTACCGATGCCATTGTAATTTGCGGAACAACAGGAGAAGCTTCTACATTAACGCATGAAGAACATATCGAAACCATTCGTTTTGCGGCAGACCATGTAAAGAAAAGAGTGCCTGTCATTGCCGGAACAGGTTCTAACTGTACGGAAACAGCCGTATATCTTTCACAGGAAGCGCAGAAAGCAGGCGTGGATGCCTGTCTGGTTGTAACACCGTACTACAACAAGGCAACACAGAAAGGTTTAATTAAGCATTATACAACCGTAGCAAAGTCTGTAGATTTACCGATTATCATGTATAATGTGCCGGGACGTACAGGCTGCAATATCCAGCCTGAAACAGCTGCAACACTGGCAAAGGATGTTGATAATATCGTAGCCATTAAAGCCGCTACAGGCAATATGGCACAGGAGAGCAAGACCATGGCACTCGCAGAAGGTCGTCTGGATATGTATTCAGGAGAGGACGGACTGATTGTACCGTTAATGTCTATCGGCGCAAAGGGTGTTATTTCCGTATTGTCAAATGTTGCACCACAGCAGACACATGACATCTGCGCAAAGTTTGCGGAAGGCAAGATTGAAGAAGCAAGACAGTTACAGTTTAATGCACTCGAACTGGTAGACGCATTATTCTGTGAAGTCAATCCTGTACCGGTAAAACACGCCTTAAATCTTCAGGGCTGGGATATGGGACCGCTGCGTATGCCACTTTGTGAAATGGAAGATGCAAACCTTGAACGTTTAAGAAATGCTATGATTCAGTACGGAATCTTAGAGAAATAAGGAGAAACAGGACATGACAAGAGTAATTATGCACGGCTGTAACGGACACATGGGACAGGTCATTACAAAGCTGGCAGAAGAAGATACCGATGTGGAAATCGTAGCAGGAGTGGATCCGTTTGATGACGGACACAACAGTTATCCGGTTTTTTCATCTATTGAAAATGTGACGTTGATGCAGACGTAGTCATTGATTTTTCATCAGCCAAGGCAGAGGATGCACTGATTGATTACTGCACAGCAAGCAAGCTTCCGGTGATTGTCTGCACAACAGGTTTAAGCGAAGCACAGCTTACAAAAATCCGAGAAGCGTCTGAAAAGGTTGCTGTATTGAAGTCAGCCAATATGTCCCTGGGTATCAATACATTATTCAAGCTGCTCCAGGATGCTGCAAGAGTATTCTGTGATGCGGGCTTTGATGTGGAACTGGTTGAAAAGCACCACAATAAGAAGCTGGATGCACCGAGTGGAACAGCGCTGGCACTGGCAGATTCTATCAAAGAAGTGTTAGGTTCAGACTATTTCTATAAGTTTGACAGAAGCGGCGAGCGCGCACAAAGAAATCCGAAGGAAATCGGAATCAGCGCTGTCCGTGGCGGTACGATTGTCGGAGAACATGAAGTCATCTTTGCAGGAGAGGACGAGGTCATTGAATTTAAGCATACCGCTTATTCAAAGTCTGTCTTTGCAAAGGGCTCTATCGAAGCTGCCAAGTTCCTTGCCGGAAAACCGGCAGGCTACTATGACATGAGAGATGTTATTGCGGCAAAGCAGTAAAATAAGAAAATTCAACAGAGCTTGTAATTTCAAATCCGCAGTGCCGGTAAAGCTGCATAGCAGCCGTATTGGTGCTGCGGACATTTAATATCAGCGGCAGATTGTGATTTTTAAAATAAGCCGGTATCAGGTGTGCAAGAAGCAGTGTGCCAATTCCCTGCCCCCGGCAGTCTTCATCGACATAGACCCCGTACAGATTCGTAAAGCCGTTTTCATAATCAAGGGAACATACGGCACACGGTTCGTCTTCCTCTCCCCGGTATAGCAGAAAATCCTGTTCATCATCGGAAAAGCAGGTTTCATACAAAAAGTTATCATTGCAGGAATTGAAATCTTTTGCAGGTGAGCTGGTTATCGTGGAGTGTATGTTTGAACAGGCAGCAGAATCCGGCAGAATGTCCCCATTTGCAGTACATAAAGCCGGAGCAGCCATGGAGGTATTTTCCACCGTCAGCATCATCAGATATTCGGTGTAGGCAGTGCCGCCGTATAAAGCACATTTTTTTAAAAAATCCGGGAAAATCCCGGTAAGCATACAATCCGGGTACTGTGCTTTGATTTTGTGGTATGCCGTCCCGCAAAGGGCGGTAAAAATGCCCTGTCTGCGATAGTCCGGCAGTACGAAAGCTGCCACCTCCGCTTCTGTAAAGGATTCATTTTCACTGATAAGAAAAGTCAGCAGTCCGGTACAATGTGTACGGTCTATATCTGAAAATACGGCAAAATACGGCGTGTCACAGTCCGAAAAAAGTTCATATTCCCCGCAGTCTGTAAAAAAACGTGCAAATGTATCTGTAAAACGGCTGTCAGCCGGGTCAATCTGAAAAACAGTATGATTCATCGTTATTCTTCCAATCTAACATAAAAATTTTATAAAATATATTGTAGCAAATTCAAAGATAAGGTACAATAAAGGAAAAGATTTTTGCGATAAAGTAGAAATGAGGCATATAGATGGGTAAAATAGCAGTATTAACAGACAGTAACAGCGGTATTACACAGGAGCAGGCAAAGGAACTGGGGGTATACGTGATTCCGATGCCGTTTTTTATTGACGGACAGCAGTATTTTGAAGGGATTAATCTGACACAGGAAGAATTTTACGAAAAGTTAAAAAATGATGCGGATATTTCGACTTCACAGCCGTCCGTAGGCGAGTTACAGGACGAATGGGACAAGCTCTTAAAAGAATATGATGAGATTGTTTTCATACCGATGTCCAGCGGATTAAGCGGCACATGCCAGACGGCGGCTATGCTTTCTGACGATTATGACGGTAAGGTTCAGGTTGTCAACAACCAGCGCATTTCCGTAACCATGCGCCAGTCTGTGTTAGATGCAAAGTTACTGGTATCCAAGGGCTATTCTGCGGCACAGATTAAGGAAGTGCTGGAGCGTGAAAAATGCAGTCAAGCATTTACATTACACTGGAAACTTTAAAATATTTAAAGAAGGGCGGACGAATCACACCGGCGGCAGCGGCAATCGGAACGGTATTAAATTTAAAGCCTGTATTGCAGATTCAGGGCGAGAAGCTGGACGCATTTTCTAAGACAAGAGGCAAGAACTCAGCAAAGAAGATTATGTTAAAGGCAATGGCGGACGATTTGGAAGGACGTTTTAAGGAATGTGCCGAAAAAGGCCGCGTGCATATGGAAGCTGCTTATGCCGGCAACCGCGAAGAAGCAGAAGAATGGGCAAAGCTGATACAGGAAACGTATCCGCAGTTTGATTTCCACATGGATCCGCTTTCATTAAGCGTGGCATGTCATATCGGACAGGGTGCGCTGGCAATTGCGATGACCTGTTATATTCCGGAAGATGACACGAAGTAATGAAAAGATAGGGCAGGAGAGGCATATGCAGAAGGCAAAGCAAAGAAGTGAAATCGCACAGCAGGATAAATGGAGAATCGAAGATATTTATGCGACAGACGAAGCATGGGAAGCCGATTACAACGAATGTATCCGCAGGGCAAAAGAAAAATGTGTTTATCAGGGCAGACTGGCAGAGTCCGCCCAGATACTGTATCAGGCATTAAAGGAATCCGATGAAGCGGATTTGCTTGTGGAGCATGTATACGTGTATGCATTTATGAAATATTACGAGGATACTGCCAATGCTGTGTATCAGGAAATGTCCGGCAGGGCGCAGGCGGCTGTCACGAAGCTGTCTGAAAAATATGCATTTTTAACACCGGAAATTTTAGCGATTGATCAAAAGAAGATGCAGGAATATCTGAACTCGGATACACTCGCACTTTACTGTCATGCACTGGAGGATATACTTGCGAAAAAAGAACATGCCCTTTCCGAAAAAGAGGAACGCCTGCTTGCAATGGCAGGGCAGGTGACGGCTTCACCGAATGAGATTTTTTCAAAGTTTAACAATGCCGATGTGAAGTTTGGCACGATTTTGGATGAGGACGGTAATGAAGTTGAATTAACCAACGGCAGATACAGTGTCTTTATGGAAAGCAACGACCGTAGTGTCCGTGAAAATGCATTTAAGGCACTTTACCGCCAGTATGGAAATTATAAAAATACACTTGCGGCAACATATTATGCCAATGTCAAGCAGGCGTGCTTTTATGCAAAGGCAAGAAAGTATGACTCCACGCTGCAAATGTATTTAAGCGGTTCATTTATTCCGGAAAAGGTTTATCACAACCTCATTGAAACGGTTCATAAAAATCTGGATAAAATGCACACTTATGTGTCACTGCGCAAGCAGGTATTAGGCGTGGACGAACTGCATTTTTATGATATTTATGCACCAATGGTATCGGATATTACGATGAAGATACCGTATGAAGAAGCAAAAGACATTGCCTTAAAGGCGCTAGCACCGCTGGGTGAGGAATATTTATCCAAGGTGAAGGAAGGCTTTGAAAGCGGCTGGGTTGATGTCTATGAAAATACAGGCAAACGCACTGGTGCATTTTCATGGGGCACATACGGCGTACACCCTTATGTGTTCTTAAACTACACGGATACGTTAAATGACGTGTTCACGCTGGTGCATGAAATGGGTCATGCCATGCATACCTATTATTCCAATACAAATCAGCCGTATCCGTATGCGGGCTACCGCATTTTTGTGGCAGAAGTCGCTTCTACGTGTAATGAAGCCCTGTTAATGCAGTATCTTCTGAAAACTGCACGGATTTATCGGAAAAGAAATATCTGATGAACCACTATTTTGAACAGTTTAAGGGAACGCTGTTCCGTCAGACGATGTTTGCTGAATTTGAAATGATAACGCACAAAATGGCAGAAGACGGCGAGGTGCTGAGCGCACAGGCATTATGCGACGTCTATAGGAAACTCAATGAAGAATATTTTGGTGAAGATATGGTGATTGATGACGAGATTGCGCTGGAGTGGTCCAGAATCCCGCATTTTACACACCGTTTTATGTTTATCAGTATGCAACCGGCTATTCGGCGGCGATTGCGATTGCTTCCAAGATTTTAAGGGCGATGAAAAGACACTGAAAGGATACAAGCAGTTCTTATCGGGCGGATGCAGTATGCACCCGATTGACCTTTTAAAGCTGTGCGGCATTGATATGGAAAGTCCGCAGGTAATTCAGGAAGCGCTCGATGTCTTCGGGGAACTGTTAGAGGAGTGGGATTAATTGAAATATAAAATTGGCGAGCTGGCAAAACTGTTGAATATTTCTACCAACACAGTACGGCGGTATGAAAATCAGGGATATATTCATGCAGTACGGAATGAAGACAGCGGATACCGTTACTATGATGAAGATGGTGTGTTTGACATAACGAATATAAGGCTGCTGCGTAAATATGGATTCCCGCATGAAAACTCCTTGAAATGCAAAGTTATACTATACAGGAAGAAATAGCAGCATATCAGGAACGTATGCAGCAAATGGATAAGGAAATTGCTTATATGACTTATGTGCGGCATCGTATTAAAGATGATGTTCTGCTGATGCAAAAAGCGGCGCAGATGATAGATGTCTATGAAAAAGACTGTGTGGAGCAGATTTATGTATTATATAAGGAAGGCGGAAAGCTTTTGCAGGAAGCAGGCCGGTTAAAGAAAATTGAAGAATTTTTATATCAATCTCCGGAGGTGCAGCACATTTATCTGATTCCACAAAAAGAATTGGAGCAGGGCAGATTTACAATTTGTAATGGCTGGTCGGTAAAAGATATGCACATGGAAAAGTATAGTATGACTGAAAATGAGTATACAGTGCGCTATCGCCAGAAACCGTCAATTATGGGAATTGTAAAAATTCCGGCAACACTGGAGGAATTGTCAGGTTATGAGGAGGAAACATTAAAACAGCTGATGATTGGCAGACATCTGCAATATATGAAAGAACATCATATGTGTATTAATGGAGATATTATAGGTGTGATTGTCAGCAAGGCGGTTGAAAATGGGAAACCAGTCATGTATCTGTTAATGAGTGTTCCTATTGTATCTGATGTAGAACAAAATATTGTATAAATTGAACAAAAAATATTGACTCTGACACGAGGTCAGACTTTATAATAAAATCCGACAGAAAAGGACTGGGCTTTTCTGTCGGATTTTTATTATGGTTAAAAACCAGAATGGAGGAGTTATGGGGAAAAAGACAAAGAAACGTTTGAGCTGTTTTTTATGTGCAATGCTGTTATTTGTAACAGGCATTGAAACATCGGCATTTACCGGGGTTTTTGCCGCAACAGCCAGAAAAATTGACGTCTGGGACTTTGGTGCTGTACAGGAAAGTGACACACAACTGTACAACAACCATATCAGCGCACAGGACTGGGAACAGTGTGAAAATGTCAGCAGTGCCGGAAAATTTGCGGAAGGCACAACAGTATTTGGCGATTTGACATTGACACATACAGTGAATGACCGCCTGTTTTCAACGAGCAGCAAAATTATGGAACCAATGCACTTGCGAAACGGCTTATGCAGATGGATATACCGCAGGTGGGATGTATTACTGCAACGGTACAGGTGGTGAAGGCAGAAGAAATATAACGATTGCCAATGTAGAAGCCGGGGATAAGATTGTAGTGTATATGGCATCAAGCAACGCTGTCACAGGCGAACTTGTATTTACCTATCTTGGAGAAGGTGGAACACAGAAAGATACGGAAAGTTTTACAAATGTAGGAACAAAATATGAATTTATTGCCCAGTATAGCGGTTCCTATAAAATTTATACTACAGCAGCTGCTGGTAAACCAATTTATAACCGAGTGATGAGAATACCGGCTGTAACAGTAAGTGGTACGATTGAATTAAATGGAGAGGATATTTCAGGATGTCAGTTACTGTTTATGAATAAACGTACAAATACAGCAACGCAGGCCAAGTTGAACGGAAATTCCTACAGTGTTTCACTGGCGGCAGGAGAAGAATACACTGCAGTGCTTTCAGGTGTAACCGGCATCGGTTTCACCAATGATACAAAGGTTGTAACGACAGATATATCAGAGGTATTGACCGGTAAGGAGAATGTCAGTCTGAAAGTTGAAACAAAGAGTGTCTATACATATACCGGAAGAATCAGTGGTTTTACAGAAGGCTATGATATATCAAAATTAAAAGTGACAATGGAACCGGCAGAAGGTGCAATGGCAGATGCCGTTGAATTAAAGATTGCAGAAGATTTTTCATTTACGGCAGTTCTTGAACCGGATGTAGAATATACAGCTTCTTTACAGGAGTAAATGACTATGAAATCATTTCCGGAAAAACAGACAATCAGAATCATACAGAGGATATTATTGTAGCGGCAAAGGCAGTTTATGCGGTAAATGGTGAATTTACAGGATTAGAGGCTGGAACAAATGTAACAGAACTTACATTTACCAACGTAGATGACAACTATGTGTATGCAGGAACGGTAACAAATGATGGCTATGAAATATCATTGAGAAACGGTGCTTATGCAGTCAGTGCAGCAGTAGACGGATACCGCACAACGACTCATGTAGTTGTAAACGGTGCTGCGGTAAAGAAAGATATTTTATTTGTATCGACAGCAGCGGCAGAACCAATGACACGTGTGCCGGATTTATATGTGGGTTATGAAGACAAGGCAGAATATAATTATAATACGGTAAAGAGGCAGTTGCGGCAGCAGCAGCAATGAATCCGTCTTCGGAGGAAGAACGCATTACGATTCATATTGCACCGGGAACTTACCGTGAACAGGTTATCATTACAACACCATATTTGTCCCTTGTTAATGATTCAGACAAAGAGGTTCTGATGACATGGTATTACGGAATCGGTTATGAATATTACAGTGCAGACGGCACAGGATATTATAATGTGGAAAATGCGTATGACCAGTATGCAAAGTCAACTGCATCGAAGTGGGCTGTGCTGTTTACGTAAAAATACGGCAACCGGATTTAGCGCAGACGGCATTGTGTTTGAAAATTCATTTAACCGGTATCTGACAGACGAAGAAATTGAAGACGGTGTAACACCGGCGGCGGATACAGGACTTCCACAGAGAAAATATGGTACAGATGTAGCTTCCAAGGCAGCAACAGAGCGTGCAACAGCGATGGCAGTGGAAGCAGATAAAGTGGAATTTACAAACTGCGCATTTTAGGAAGCCAGGATACATTGTATACAGGAAATTCCGCAACCAGTCTGTATTTTAAGAACTGCCGTATTGAAGGAAATACGGATTATATTTTCGGTGACGGTGACTGTGTATTTGACGGCTGCGAATTAAAATGGTACGGATACAGTACCAATTCAGTCGGCGGATATATTACAGCACACAAACCGACATCTGATACAAAAACGGTTATCTGTTCAGAAATTGTGTTATTACAGCAAATGATGAATTAACGGTGACACCGGATACTTCGGCAGACCGTGGGGCGCTGATGCACATGTGACATTTTTAAATACAAAGCTTGCAGGTGACTTTATCGTTGCAGACGGCTGGACGGAGATGAGCGGCAAAAAGCCGGAAAATGCAAAATATAATGAATTTAATACAACACGCACGGACGGTACGGAAGTGGATTTATCTGCCCGTGTAACAGGAATTATGTCTGAGGATACAGCAAATGCAGTTGATGTAACAGCTTATTTTAACGGCTGGACACCAAAGGCATACACAAAGGAAGCAGACGGCGTTGCATTTACAAGGGTTCCTTATGTTGTGGATAACGGTGATATTAATGCGCCATATCCGGGACACAAACTCACAGTTGGCTATTCTTTAGGCGAAGTAAATGATGCCGGTGATGCTTCGGTTATCCGCTGGTATATCGTTGCAGATGACGGAACAGAAACACTTAGCTGCAGCTCTACGGCAAATGCAGATAAGAGTTTTACCATTCCGTCAGAAGCAGAAGGCAAACATATTAAGGTTGTTGTTATTCCGCAGACTATCAGTGGAACAACTGGTGAAGCAGCAGAATATAAAGTAGAAGCATTTGTAAGAGAAGGTTACGAAGACCCGTCTTCTACAGGTTCGGATATTGAACTGGGAAAGGGCGTTAATATTTTCCTTGCAGGAGATTCTACGGTAAAGGATTATTCTGCAAACGGAATGTATATGTCCGGCAAGGCACAGGCAGAAGGTTCATGGGGCGAATATTTGCAGAGTTTCTTTGATGATTCAAAGGTCAAGGTTGTCAACTATGCCAATGGCGGACGAAGCAGCAGAAACTTTATTAACGAAGGTTCACTGGATAAGATTGCAGAAAATATTAAAGCGGGAGATTATCTGTTTATTCAGTTTGGACATAATGACTGTTCAAACCAGTCCGGTTATTTAGAAGACCGCTATGTGCCGTTAGGGACACCGGATGAAAACGGTATTTATCCGACAACCGCAGGAACAAAGTGGCAACACCGTCAACACTTACAGATAAATACGGTGATACATTTTATTCGTATGACTGCGGTGGAACATATAAATGGTACTTACAGCAGTATATTGAAGTGGCAAAGGCAGCAGGTGCAAAACCTGTTCTTGTAACACCGGTTTCAAGACTTTATTATACGGCAGACGGTACAATTAAGGCGCACCATGATTCAACAGATACAACAACGGGAACGCTTGTTACAGAGAACAACGCATATGTAACAGCGGTAAAACAGCTGGCAGAAGAACAGAATGTACTGCTTATGGATGCGTTTGAGTTGACAAAGACAATGTATGAAACGGCTTATGCCAACGATACGGCAGCATCAAATGGGGTATCTGAATACGGTACACAGGTAATGGCACAGGAGATAAGACACACAGCAATAAGCTGGGAGGTTTCCTGACTTCTGCAATGATTGCACAGCAGTTACAGAATATGGATTTAACGATTTCGCCAGCCGTTAAGATGCCAAGTCAGGTTGCAGGAAACAATCCGGATGGACAACAGACATTTACTGTAAATGGTAAAATGAATTAAAAGCATATATCAAAAATGCAGACGGTAATTACACAAAAGTATCAGAGTATTGGACAAAATATGGACAGACATTGATTACCGAAATTGGTGAAAAGCACGAGGAATTGAGTAAACCGTCAGAGCCGGATACACCGTCAGAAGAACAGGCAACTGTATGGGTAGTCGGCGATTCAACCGTATGCAGCTTTACAGATGCATACTACTATCCGAGATACGGCTGGGGTACACAGTTATCCAACTATTTTGACAGCACATTAAAGGTTGAAAACCTTGCACTTTCAGGCAGAAGCTCAAAGAGCTTTACGTCAGAAGACAACTATAAGACATTGTTGGAAGGCATGACAGGCGGAGATTATCTGCTGGTAGGCTTCGGACACAATGATGAAAAGGCAGAAGACGGCAGATATACAGACCCGAACGGCGATTATACGGCAGAAGGCTCTTTTGCAAATTCATTATATGAAAATTATGTAAAACCTGCACAGGAAAAGGGTGTAACAGTAATTTTATGCACACCGATTGTCAGAAGAACCGCAAACGGTGAATGGAGCAGATCAAATCTGCACGTTACAGCCGATACTGTCAGCGAAGGAAAGACTTATGCGGGCGGCGACTACGCAGAAGCCGTCAGAAAATTAGGCAGTGATGTCAATGTTCCTGTAGTGGATATGACAACACTGACAAAGAATCTGTATGATTCACTCGGCGCAGATGAAACCGTAAATTTACATTCATGGACATCATCCAGTGCCGCAAGCGTGGATAATACACACACCAACATTTACGGTGCGCGTTACAATGCATATATGCTGACACAGGAAATCAAGAAGTTAAATGTGGCAGGCATTGCAGACCACATTTTATCCGCAGAAGCGCCGGTAAAGAGCGAAGTCTTAAAGCCGAATTCGGATTATAAGGAAGCGGATTATACACCGGTAACGGGTGAGAGTACACTTTGGAAGAAAGCAGGTATCTGGAGCGGTTCTGTATTTGGAAATGTCGGTGGCAATCCGTCAACGGATAACCATACACTGGAAACAGATGCAAACGGCAATATCCACATTGCAGTCAGAAAAAATAAGGGTAAGATTGGAAGCACGGCAGACGGTATTGCCATGTATTATTACAAAGTACCGGCAGCAAGCAGTTTTACACTGACAGCAAAAGCAACCATTAATTCTTTTGACAACAATGACCAGGTATCCTTTGGTTTAATGGCAAGAGATGATATGTATCTTGATACAAATACAACCAATGCACTGGGTGATTATGTAGCGGCAGGACCGTTAAAGTTAAAGAGCGGCGCATGGAACTGCTTTGCAAGAAAGAGCGGTGTGCTGACACAGGGCGGAACTTGTGAAAATGCGATTACAAATGGAGATACCGTAGACTTAAAGATTGAAAGCAATGCAGACGGATATGCCTGCACATTCGGTCAGGAAGCAACCGTTACGGGCGGATTTGATTTCAAACTGACAACGATTGATTCCGATTATGTCTATGTGGGTATGTATGTGGCAAGAAATGCCGATGTAACATTCTCTGATGTAAAGCTTATCGTAGACGGCAGGGAAGTCACAGCAGAACCGGAACAGCCAAGCGAACCGGAGCAGCCGACGACACCGAGTGAGCCAAGCGAACCGGAGCAGCCGACGACACCGTCAGAGCCGACGACACCGTCAGAGCCGACGACACCGGAGCAGCCAACAACACCGTCAGAACCGACGACACCGGAGCAGCCAACAACACCGGAACAGCCAACAACACCGGCAGAGCCGACAACACCGGCAGAGCCGACGACACCGGAACAGCCGACGACACCGGCAGAGTCAACAAAACCGGAAGCCGCGTATGTAGATATTACAGTTGAAGGTGTGGCAGCGGCAACAATCGGTCCTGATGCGGTTGTAAAGACTGTGGATGGAACTGTGCTTACAGCCGACCAAATAAAGCTTATTTTGACAACTGTGACAGAGAATGAACAGCAGCTTGCAATCAAAAATAAATTGGAAAGTCAGGCTATGGCATTAAAGGCAAATAACGCTTATTACCACATCGGTCTGACAGATATGGCAGGAAATACGGCAGAATTGGTACAGGGAACAATTCGTTTTCTTCTTGCATATCCGGACGGAACAGGGGAACAGGACAGTTTTGTTGTGTATCATGTGAAGGATAACGGAGAAATAGAAAACATGCCGGTGCAGTTATCTGCAAACGGTATTGTAATAGAAACAACGGGATTCAGTGATTTTGTTGTCAGCTATGATATAGTTCGGTCAGCAGATACGACACATAATACAGATACAGACGATGTAAAAACAGCAGATATGGCGCAAACACTTCCGTATACAGTCATGTTACTGGCAGCATTTGGATGCTTTGGTCTGGTAGTTACATCGAAAAAGCGTCAGGCAAAATAAAAAGTAAGATATAAAAAATAATGACCGCTGTGTGAAAGGTGAAGTTATTTTACCGGATTCGCACGGCGGTCTGTTTTTTTGATGATTTTTGATAATAAAGGCAAAGGCTGATTTTATGATGGGTGGGGCGTTTGTAACGAATGTTGCAGAAAAATTACAAGAAATTTGTAAAAAAAGATTGACACAGAAGTTAAAATCAGATATACTTATATTCGTTGGTGCGAGTTTATAAGCAACAGCAAATTTAATATTTGTATTATGCGCGAGTGGCTCAGTGGTGGAGCACCTCCTTGCCAAGGAGGGGGTCGCGGGTTCGATCCCCGTCTCGCGCTCTTTTTATTTTTAGGGAAGCCGGTAGTTTGTCGGCTTCCATCAACCCGATTTCCCGATTTTCATGAACCAAATATTTATTAGAAAGTACTTTTGCAGATAGGGCGGTTTATCGGACCGGTTTAAAATGTTAAATAAAAAGTTACGACACCTTTTTGAAAATTATTCCACAGTATGCTACAATAAACAATTGCAGACAAAGTCTTAAGAAATTTAAAGATTTATAAGAGTTTAATTTTAAGGCGTTTCGAATAAAATAAATAGCAGTGAATAATAAAAAAGAGGTGAAAGGGTAGTTGAAGCGGGAACAGATTAAGAAAAACAAAAAGAAAGCCGGAAAGCGGCATAAAAATCTGATACTTTTATCACTGCTTGCACTGGCACTGACAGCAGGCTGGTATGTTTTTACGACACCGTCCGGTAAATTGTTAAATACCGGTGCGTGGTTTGCGGCAGAAACCGATAAATCTGATACGCAGGAAAAACAGACACTTTCGGCTGTTACGCAGAAATACAGCGATGAAACGCAGTATGCAACCGGTGATTATATCAATGTGTATCATTTTTTGGATACACTGGAGAAAGTGCCAAACCGCGGGCTTCAGATGAAGATGGGCAAAGACGGCTGTTATCAGATGAACAGCAATGACGATTCGCGCAATTTTAACATTCTGCAGCTGACGGATATTCATATTACGGGAACGGAAGGTTCTTATAAAAAGGATATACAGGCGATTGATACCGTGTATACAATGATACAGCGCACAACACCGGATTTTATCGTGCTGACGGGAGATGTCATTTTTGGTGTGGACGGATACGATGCCAATGACGGCATGCGTGCATTAAATGTTGTCAGTAAACTGATGGATACGATAGGGATTCCATGGACATGGACATTTGGAAATCATGATCATACATTTTTTGACCAGTTTTCATCATCTACAATCGCAGCCATGCTGGCGCAGAGCAGCACACTTCGCATTTATCCGAAAAATGAAACGCTTTCCGGCTACACCAATGGCATTTTTAAATTGTGCAATAAAAAAGGAAATCTTGTTATGGGACTGGTCATGCTGGATTCCGGCGATCGCATTTTTGATGAAAACGGTGGCAGTCTGGGGTATGATTATATTCGTGATGACCAGGTGGAGTGGTATGCAAAGCAGATTGGACTGTTGCAGGGACGGTATGGAGCAGATGCAAAAACGCTGATGTTTTTCCATATTCCGCTTCAGGAATATCAGACGGCATGGGATACCGGTACACCGGTCTTTGGTACAAAGCGTGAGGCAATAGATGTGTCGCAGATGCACAGCGGCATCTTTTCAAGGGCATTGGAATTAAAAAGTACGGTGGCGATGTTTTGCGGACATGACCATGTGAATGACTTTGGAATCTATTATGAGGGCATTGAACTGGTTTACGGTAAATCAATTGATTACATTGCTTATCCGGGCATTGAGAACCAGAAAGAACAACGGGGTGCAACTCTTATCAGTGTGGATTCGAAAAGCGGGTATAATATTACACCGCTAAGATTTGAGTGACAGAAAAATTGACAGAAAAATCAAAAAAAGTTATTGACAATACATTAAAAATGGTGTATATTATTCCTTGCATTGCGGCAGTCGTAAGACAACCAGATGCAGGGAAATATGCGCGAGTGGCTCAGTGGTGGAGCACCTCCTTGCCAAGGAGGGGGTCGCGGGTTCGATCCCCGTCTCGCGCTCTATAGAAAAGATAAAACCGGTGTTAAAGCTGAAAAGCTTTGGCATCGGTTGTTGTCGTTGTGCCTGACGGCACATGTCACTAATGGATGAAAGCCCCTAATCCGCCCTGGAAGTGGGAAGGATACAGAAAAGACCAAGAGTGTCCGGTTCAGTTTCACTTATAAAACAAAAATAAGAGCAGATGTAAATGCGCGAAATATTTACATCTGCTCTCATTTGGTTTTTGGTTGGTTTTGGTTTATGAAAATTGTAAAAAAGCTTACTGCCTCATCACAGTATTTATAATAATAGATAAATGTGTCGAAAATGCGATAAACTTTTGAACAGATTATGAATGGAAAGTAAATAAATTGCTACCAAAATTTTCATAATAAAATTTTATTGAAAAAAATCAACAAAAAGTCAAAAATAATGCTTGACATTTAAAGGAGATTCCTATATAATTCAATCTTGTCAGTTGAATATTTTATGCGCGAGTGGCTCAGTGGTGGAGCACCTCCTTGCCAAGGAGGGGGTCGCGGGTTCGATCCCCGTCTCGCGCTCTTTTTATTTTCAGGGAAGCCGGTATTTAAGTCGTATCAACGATTTGTGTACCGGCTTTTTGTATGGAAATTTCGGGAATCCGGTTATCTTTAATATTTTGTGCCATAAATCATCAAAAATGCTTGATTTGTGGCACTTTTTTTGTTATTAAAAAGATAGGCAAATTTCAGCGGTAATTGAATTGACATAAAGAGGCGAAAGGGAAAAGAAGAATGGCAGAAAAAGCAGAAAATATCATTGAACTAAAACATATTACCAAGGTTTACAGTGATAATGGTTTTAAGGCAGTGGATGATTTTAATCTTGAAGTAAAGCGGGGAGAATTTGTAACATTTTTAGGACCGTCAGGGTGCGGAAAAACAACGACACTCAGAATGATAGCCGGATTTGAACTGCCATCAAGCGGAGAAATTTTATTAGATGGCAGGGACATTGCACATCTACCTGCAAACAAAGACCGATTAACACGGTATTTCAGCGGTATGCCCTGTTTCCGCATATGAATATCTATGAAAATATTGCATTTGGATTAAAACTCAAAAGTTACCGAAAGAAGAAATCCGCAAAAAGTCAAGCACGTTCTGGCAATGGTGGATTTGGAAGGCTTTGAAGACAGAAAGATTGCAACACTTTCCGGCGGACAGCAGCAGCGTATTGCGATTGCGAGAGCGCTTGTCAACGAGCCGGAAATTCTGATGTTAGATGAACCGTTAGGCGCACTGGATTTAAAATGCGTAAGGAAATGCAGCTTGAATTAAAAAATATGCACGACCAGCTTGGCATTACATTTATCTATGTAACGCACGACCAGGAAGAAGCGCTTACGATGTCGGATAAAATTGTGGTGCTTTCGGAGGGAAAAATCCAGCAGATTGGTACGCCGGAGGACATTTACAATGAACCGAAAATGCGTTTGTAGCCGATTTTATCGGAGAGAGTAACATTTTCAAAGGTATTATGACAGGACATATGAAGGTGCGTTTCTGCGGCGGGGAATTTACCGGAATGGATGATGTGCCGGAAGGAACACTGGTTGATGTCGTTGTCAGACCGGAAGACGTTATTATTACGGCGCCGCAGGACGGAACGGTTGCAGGTGTTGTAACTTCGGTTATTTTTAAGGGGATGCATTATGAAGTGGCGGTGGAATCCGGAAAGTACGAAATTATTATCCGTACCACAAAGTGTTATGCGGTCGGTGATGAAGTCGGTATCTGTTTAGAGCCGGACGGTATTCATGTCATGCTTGCCGAGGACCATACAACCAGCTTTGTAACAACAATAAACAGCGACTATACATTAGATTTTAACGGAAAGGTTATCCGCTGTGATTTGACAAAAGTTGTACCGAAGTCGAAGATGAAGGACAATGCGCTGATTGATGAAAACGGAGAAACGGTGGATATTTCCAAGTTAAAAGTACAGGTATCCATTCAGCCGGACGACATTGAGATGAGCGATGAGGCAGAAGCCGGTCTTGTATCGGGAGAGATTATCAACCTGATTTACAAGGGCGATCACTACAGCTACGTTGTGCGTACCGAATACGGATATGACCTTATTGTAGATGACGAATATCTGTGGAATATGAACGATAAGGTCAGCTTAGTCATGCCGGAAGACAAGATGAAATTTCAGTTGAAGAAGTAGAAACGGAATGGAGTAGAATATGAAAAACGTGTTTTCGCGCAGACAGATGGGGATTCCGTATGGCGTGTTCCTTGCATTTTTTGTGGCTGCGCCTTTGATTGTGCTGTTTTATTATGCCTTTACCAACGGCTCAGGACAGTTTACATTAAATAATTTGAAAATTTCTTTGTCGACCCCAATACAATGGGGACGTTATGTTACAGTATTGTACTGGCGGTAACGGTGACACTGATCTGTCTGGTGATTGCCTATCCGGTGGCGTATATTTTAGCGGGCAGTGCATTAAAAGAAAGGGTGTTATTCTGATGCTTTTGTGCTGCCGATGTGGATTAACTTTACACTGCGTATTACGGCATTAAAAGAAATCCTTTCTTTAATAGAAGGAAATTTGGCATTTCACCCGTTTTAAATACGGTTATCGGAATGACGTATGATTTTCTGCCGTTTATGATTCTGCCGCTGTATACAACGCTTTCAAGACTGGACTCTTCGCTGATAGAAGCGGCGGGCGATCTGGGTGCAGATTCATTTCAGACATTTATAAGGTTATTTTCCGCTGTCAATTCCTGGAATTGTCAGCGGGGTTTCATGGTGTTTTACCGGCAATGACGAACTATGTTGTGCTGGATATGCTCTATAACAGCACGTACATCATGGGCAGTCTGATTGGCAGCTATTTCAGCGCATACGACTGGCACAACGGCTCAATGATTGCCCTGATACTGTTATTTATTATCGGTATCGTGGCGGTCGTATCCGAGGGAAATGATACGGAAAATACAGGCAGGATTAGTGTGAAGAATCCTTAAATCTAAGATTCTTCACGTCAAGCATAGCTTGATGTTAGCACTTTGTGCCGCAGGCGTCACAAAGTCGCTTTTATCGCAGAGCCAAATAAGATTTGGCTCGCGATTCCTCGGCATTAAAATGCCTGCGGAATGGAGATTATTATAATGAAAAAGGATTCAGATACGGATGGATTGGTCTGGTTTTATTATTTATGTATGCACCGATTCTGATTCTGGCAGTCTACAGCTTTACGGATGCTGCCAATATCGGACCGTTCCGGTCTTTTCCGTGCATAATTATGTGACACTTTACGACACCGGAGCTGTTAAACATGATTTTAGGCTCAGTGATTTTAGCGGTGGGCAGTGGTTTGATTGCAACGATTCTTGGTACATCGGGTGCAATTGGTGCATTTTATTCTAAAAAAAGAGTGAAAACGGCAATGAGTGCGCTCAATCAGGTGCCGGTTGTCAATGCAGATGTTGTAACCGGATTTTCAATGTGTATTCTGCTCGTGGTTGTGTTCGGTGTGAGCAAGGATACATATATTCCATTGGTACTGGGACATGTGGTTTTGAGTGCGCCGTTTGTTTATCTGGCGGTAGTGCCGAAGTTAAAGCAGATGGACCCAAGCATTTACGAAGCGGCGCTCGATTTGGGGGCAACACCGTTTTATGCGCTGGTCAAAGTGATTATTCCGGAAATTGCATCGGGAATTTTATCAGGGTTTGTCATGGCAATCACACTTTCACTGGATGATTATTTTGTTGCAACCTATACGAAACCGGCAACCTTTGATACGATTAGTACTTATGTAGTAAATGCGACAAAGGGTTCACAGACAGAGATTAAGACGGCACTGTGGGCGCTGTCTACGATTATCTTTTTGGTCGTTGTTGTGGTTGAACTTGTATTAAATCTGGCACCGGCAAAGAAGGCAGCAGGAGAGGAGACTGAAATTGATGAGTAAACGGTATAAGCGGCTGTTGTCCGTCATAATTTCCATTGTACTGCTGGCAGGCATCGCAACAGCAGTGGGGGCAGTTGATATTTTTTCTTTAAAAAACAGTGAGCAGGCGGCAATGGCATCGGATTCGGATACTATCATCCTGCGTGTGTGTAACTGGGAAGAATACATTGATACCGGGGACTGGGACGAAGCGATAGAATTGGACAGCGGTGAAATTAAGGGTGAAAATTCTATTGTAAAGGATTTTGAAGACTGGTATTATCAGATTTACGGTAAAAAAGTTGTGGTCGAATATAGCACCGTCGGAACAAATGAAGAATTATATAATATGCTGACACTCGGCGATGAGTATGATTTGATATGTCCGTCGGAATACATGATTATGAAGCTGATGGCTGAGGGCTGGCTGGAACCGTTTTCAGAGCAGTTCTTTGATAAAAATGTAACAGAAAATTATTACACACGCGGCGTTTCACCGTTTATCCGCAGTACCTTTGATGAAAATACGATTAACGGGGAGGCATGGAGCCGTTACGCCGCCGGGTATATGTGGGGCATTACAGGGATTGTATACAATCCGGAGGAAGTCACAGAAGAGGAAGCTTCTACGTGGAAAATTATTTCAAATGACAAGTTTAAACGGCAGATTACGATTAAGGATAATGTCAGGGATTCAATGTTTGCGGCGGCCGGTGCGATAAAGTCGGATAAGCTGTTGTCGTCTTCTTTTTTAAATGCCGCAGATTATAAAGAACGTCTGTCGGCAGAAATGAATGATACATCTGAAGAAACGATTGAGCAGATTCAGGAGTATTTGCAGGCAGTTAAAGACAATGCCTACTCTTTTGAAACGGACAGCGCAAAAGCCGATATGATTACCGGAAAAGTGGTAGCGGGCTATCAGTGGTCGGGCGATGCCGTGTATACGATGGATCAGGCAGAAAAAGATGATTTTTATCTGGATTTTGCAGTGCCAAGAGAAAGCACGAATCTGTATTTTGACGGCTGGTGCATGTTAAAGAACGGCATTAAAGACAGCGCAGAGAAAAAGCAGGCGGCAGAAGGGTTTATCAATTTTCTTTCAAAGCCTGAAAATGCAGTCCGCAATATGGATTATATCGGATATACGTCCGTGATTTCCGGCGGGGACAGTCCGGTGGTCTATGACTATATTAAATGGAATTACGGCGCAGAAGACGGAGGGGAAGATACCGTGACCTATCCGCTCGGTTATTTCTTTTCCGGTGATACGGAAGATAAAAAGTATATGCTGACGGTTCCGGCAGAACAGACACACCGCCAGTTATCCGCGCAGTATCCAACCGAGGAGATGATAGAGCGTAGTGCGGTCATGAGTTATTTTGACACCGAGGAAAATGCGCGCATTAATCAGATGTGGATTAACGTGCGTTGTTATAATATTGAAAATGTACCGGTATGGGCATGGATTGTAACAGGACTTGTCATTGCGGGATTGATTGTACTTGCGGTAAGAAAGCATTTTAAAAAGAAAGTATACATAAAATAAAAATGATTGCATGAAAAAAGCAGATAACGGGAATCGAACCCGCCTTTCCGGCTTGGGAAGCCGGCGTTCTACCGATGAACCATATCTGCATGGAAATCATTATAGCACATTGACTTTAAAATTCAAGTTGAAATTCAATTAAAAAATCCGGCAGAAAACCGGTTGGCAGGCTGAAATATCAGACCTTTCAACCGGCGTCTGCCGGATTTTACTTTATGAAACTTCGCCTACGGCGGATATTAGCAACCGAAGTAAAAACTTGCAAATTACGCTAAATAACTCGGAACAGCTATTAAAGTTAAAACACATAAAATTATTGCCTCCTTGTTTTCGTTTATTTGTATCAGCTGATTACAAATGAATTGTAACAATTTTGTAACATTTGAGCAATAGGAGGTTACTGGAAAAGACTTGACAGATAACGTGTAGTGTAATAATATAAATAAAAAGATATTATATGACATATAATATTATGCAACAAAATAATAAAAGAAACGGAGACAGAAATGATTTTTCAGATTGGTTCAGCACTGCTGGATGCCTGTGTTCTGTCTGTTCTGGAGCGGGAAGATATGTATGGATACATCCTGACGCAGAATGTTAAAGAGGTTGTGGATATTTCAGAATCCACGTTATATCCGGTACTGCGCAGACTGCAAAAGGAAGCATATCTTGTCACCTATGACCAGCCGTTTGCAGGAAGAAACAGACGGTATTATCAGATTACGGACAAGGGCAGAGAGCAGCTTGCAATGTACAGGAAAGAGTGGATTGCATACAAATCCAATATTGACAGAATATTGACAGGAGAGGAAAAGCAATGACGAGAGAAGAATATTTAGATATTTTACAGAATAACCTGCATGGTATTCCGCCGCAGGAAGCAGAAAATATCATGGAATATTACCGGGAATATTTTGATGATGCCGGTGTAGAAAATGCGGAAAAAGTAATGCAGGAGCTGGGCGCACCCGAACAGCTTGCAAAAAGGGCGGCGGCAGATGCTGCCGCGGAAAACGGATTTGCAGGTGCGGCAGGTTCCGGACAGAATCCGGGCTTTGGAAGTTATAACGGACAGACAGACGAAAAGAAAAAGCATACGGCGGCAGGCATTACATTGGCGGTGATTACTTCCCCAATCTGGGCAAGTCTTTTACTGGCGGTAGTCTGTGTGCTGTTTGCGGTGGTGATTACCGTTGCGGCAGTGGTGCTGTCATTGGGATTTGCGGCGGCGGTCATGGTAGCTGCCGGATTATTTACCGTGGAACTGCACTTGTTACTGTGTTTTTACATATACCGACAGCGGTTATGCTGATTGGTGCAGGACTGGTGAGCGTAGGACTGGGACTGCTTACGGCGCTGCTGACATATGGATGCGTTATAGGGATTAAAAAGTTTGTGATGTGGATTTCTAATAAAGAATGGAGAAATGCGAAAATCCATAAACCAAAGATTTTCGCATAACAGAAATTGTGCCGCAGGCGTCACAATTCTGAATTTATCGCAGAACTGAATAAATTCAGTCCGCGGTTCCTTGTGCATTAAAATGCCTGCGGAATGGAGAAGAAGATGAAAAATGGATAAAGATTACAGGAATAACAGCCGCCGTGTATCGGCGCGGGATTGATTTGTTTTGTATCGGGCGTTTTGCGGGTGCAAAGAGCGGTGTTTTATTTCAAGACGCGGTATTGAACTGGAAGGCAGTGCTTATTCTGATGAGCGTTATGGCATTTCACAAATCAAAGACATCGAGATTGAAGCGGATGATGCCAAAGTTGAAATAAAGCCGTCACAGGATGATACCTTCGGTTACAGCGTGACCTATGAGGATACAGCACACCACAGGTTACGGTTGACAATGGGAAAATCCGCATAGAGGAAAAACAAGCGGAGGATTTTGGATTTTAGACTTCGGTTTTGCCGCGTTGTTTGAAAACCGGGAAAATGTAGTGACAGTCTATGTGCCGGAAAAAGCAGCTCTTGATACGGTAAAAATTGATACGTCAAACGGAAAAGTGACAGCCGATGCCTGGTTTACGACACAGAATCTTAATGTACAGTCGGACAATGGCAAAATTGAACTGATGCAGATGATTTGCGAGAAAAATGCGCAGGTGCATTGCAGTAACGGTAAAATAACGGTAAATGCAGAATTTAAGGGCGAGAGCCTTTTTTCAAGCAATAACGGCAATGTAGAGCTTGCCGGAGCATGGGAGGGAACGGTGACCTGTAAAACCAATAACGGTAAAATACAGGTAACGGCGCCAAAGCCGGAAAGTGCGTACCGCGTGGAAGCACACACCGACAATGGCAGTGTCTATGTCAATGACAATAAAGTGTTAAATCCTTATACCGCACAAAATACACAGGCAGATACGAACCTGTATGCAGTCAGCAATAACGGCTCGGTACGGCTGGGATTTGCAAATTAAAAAATGCAAATAAAAAAGGCAGATAAGAAATCTGTAAAAATGGTTTCTTATCTGCTTTTTGTGATTTATAATACAGAATCTTTTTTATAACGGGAAATGACCAGTGCTGCGCTAAATGCCGCAAAGGCAAACAAAAGCTGGATTCCCAGATACATGGCATAGGTCTTTAACTCACCGGAAGTTCCTGTATACTGTGTACAAAGCTCATCGGTGCGGATATACCAGTAGGCAGGAAGAAAGTGTGCCGCCTTTATGACATTTTTTCCCAAGAATTCAATTGGAATAAAACACCGCATAAAAGGACATGCACAGCCCGATAACATTAGACCACATATTTAAAATGTTCGGATTGTAAGCCAAAAAGCTGATAAGGTAGGTAATGCCGACAGAAACCAGCAGGAATACAAAACTGTTGATAACCAGCATCAGTCCCTGTACCGACAGCAGCCCTTTTCCACAGACCGCCAAAGCCAGCACCATAAAAACAAGCCATAATAAAATGCTGTATGTCAGGCAGGCAAGGGCAAGCGCCGTATTGTAGTGGACGGCGGATACGGCACTGCACCGTATCCGGTAGTTGACATTTTTTTCACGGAAAATCAGCAGCAGTCCGCCAAGGCTTGTAATGACAGTAGCAATAAAAATGTACGGAAGATAGTGAAAATAGCGTTCAATATTTTGAACGGTAATCTGCACATCGTCCTGCCGGGTATCGGAAAGCAGTGTTGCTTCCTCTACAGAACCGATACAGTCGTAAGTAAGCCGCGCGGCTTCATCGCAGGAATATCCGGTATTTCTGAAATTAAAAAATACATTTAAGAAAGTGTCAATGCTGTTATCCAAAAAGTAAGCATAACTGCTGTTTTGTTGTTTCACATTTTTAAGTGAATCCGGATTTTCAGAAAAGCCGTCAGGGATAATCAGCACATAATCCACATTTCTGAAAAATAATTCATCAGCAATCGCTTCGTTGTCGTCTTTTATGGAAGTGAGGTTCTGTGTTCGGTCAAGGTAATTATACAGCACGCGGCTTTCATCTGTATTGTCATGGTCGAACACGGCAACCGTCAGCCTTTTTGCGGTAAAAAGAGTGTCGGTATTTTCAGACATGGTATTTGCCATAATCACACTGATAGCGGCAAAAGCAATAACATACAGCAGTACCGAAGTAATCTGTCTGCGCAGTGATTTATAAAAAGCTTTAAAGACTTGCATAATCAGACCTCCTTAATATCAGACCGGAAATAAAGCACAGCACCAGTGTCATGACAGCCAGTATGCCCATATTGCGCGCAAAGCGGGTCAGGGAAGGATACATATTTAATGCGTACAGACTGTCTGAAATCAGTGCCGCCGGATTTATGCGGTTAAACAGCGGGCAGATATGTTCTATCCAATCTTTCATGGTTGCCGCCATAAGTCCGGCAAAAAATGAGTTGACCATCATAAATACAAGGGCAATGCCCATTTTAATGTGCATACTGCATTTAAAGGCGATTCCGATAAAAACACCGGCGGCAAGGGAAAAAAGCGTACCCATAAGTGCTGTGGCAAAGGAAAGTCCTAAGCGGTTTCCGAAATCCAGCTTTAAAATCACAGTCAGATAGAAAAACAGTAAAAAAACACCGGCGGACTGAAGCACAAAAGCGGCAGCGAGGTCACTTAAAATCATGACGGACTTGCGTGTCGGTGCACATTCACGGCGCATGCCAAGGCTCGATAAGTTGGCAAGGGCAGTGCCGATACATTCTACACCGGAAGATACACTCATCAGACAGCACATCGCAATCAAAGCATAAAAATACTGCATATACGGGTCGTAGGAAGCATCTGCCAGAGAAATTTCACTGCCGTAGGAGTGGCGTTTGGATAAAAAATCAATGGAATCGGCCAGCTTTTCAGGGTGTTCTGCGGCAATTTTTCAAATACACTGCGCTGGGTGCAGTATTGGGATAAAAAGACTGCATCAGGGTTTGTTCCATGCCGTTTTCCGCAACGGTCAGGTGCGGTGTGGCATCAACATAAAAATGCCGGTGGCTTTATTTTCCTTTAACATTGCGATGGCAGTGTCTTCATCGGTAAAGGTCAAATCAAATAAGGCTTTTCCGTCTGATTTTCAACTTCTTTAAGACCGTTTCAAAGGCAGTATTTTCATGAACTGTCACGACAGCGGCAGGAATTGTGTTTAATTCCAGCTCCGTGCCGTTTAGAAGCCTGCCAAAGCCCAGGTAAAAGAATGTGCCTAAGATAAGTGGAAAAGCCAATGTCCAAAAGGTCAGGTCCTTTTGAAGAAATATACTTTTCAGCCTGTATAAAACAATCGTAAAACATTATAAACCTCCTCTCAATGTAAGTTAATCTCTTAATTCGCTTCCGGTAATTTCAAGGAAAACATCATTTAAAGTCGGAAGTTCCGAATAAACACGCCCAAAGGCAATGTTTTCCTCCTGTAAGTAAGACAGAAGATGAATCAGGTTGTGGCTGCCGCCACTGCACTGTACGGTCAGTCTGTTATTTTCATAAGAAACGTCATAGACATGGTTAAGCCTGCGGACAGCCTCAAGCTGTGTATCGGTCAGCTCTAAAATTTCTACGGTTAAAGTTTCGCTTTTTTTAATGAGCTGTTTTAATTCGGTGGCAGTACCGTTTGCAAGGTTGCGTCCTTTATCCATAATCACAATGCGCGAACAGATTTGTTCCACTTCTTCCATATAATGGGATGTGTAAATAATGGTTGCGCCTTCTTCGTTTAATTTTAAAATGCCCTGTAAGATTTTATTACGGCTCTGTGGGTCTACGGCAACGGTCGGTTCATCCAGCAGAATCAGCTTCGGCTTGTGCGCAATGCCGCAGGCGATGTTTAAACGGCGGAGCAGTCCGCCGGAGAGTTTTTTGGGATAAAATTTTACAAAATCCGAAAGTCCCGCAAATTCAACCGCTTCTGCAACATATTGGCGGCGGAGCTTCTTATCTTTAATGTATAAACCACAGAAATAATCAATATTTTCCTGTACGGTCAGTGTGTCAAAAACGGCGACATTCTGAAAGACAACGCCGATATTGCGCTTTAAATCATAGCTGTCGGGCTTCATAGGTTTTCCAAAGACCTCGATTGAACCTTTATCGTATGCCAGCAGGGACAGCAGACAGTTCATGGTCGTTGTCTTTCCGGAACCGTTCGGCCCTAAAAGCCCTAAAATTTCTCCTTTGGATACGGTTAAGTTAAAATGGTCCACGGCAACCAGTTCATGATAACGTTTGACCAGATTTTCAATTTTTACAATGGTTTCTGCCATAAAAAATCCTCCTGATAATGTTGTTGTTCATATTGTAAGCTGTTATAAACATTGTAGCGTGTGAGGGCAGAATGCGGTAGTGAAGAATATCAGAATCGGAAGTGACATTTGTCATATCTTGCGGTACAATAAAAATATAAATAATCAGAAGGACGGCAGATTTTAGCGGGACTGCCGTATGGAAATGAGGAAAATGTGAGAAAGATTACAGATATGCTGGTACTGTACGTGCTGTGTGCCGTACTCGAATCAGCCTGCGGGATTACCAATCATGTAGTGGTGAGTCTGCTGTTGTTATTTATTGAGGTGTGTGCCGTTATATATCTGCAAAGCATGGCGGGAAGGACATTTGCGGTGACGGTCTATCTGTTGTCGTTTTTAGTGATAAAAGAGACATCATATGGCTTTCCGGTTGTACTGTATGCCGTCTGGGAACAGGTGATGGAGGCATGGGAGAAAAAAGAGATAAAAAGGACGGCAGTAGCAGGTATTACAGTTTTTTTGTGGGTCTTTTTTGGCGTTGCGGCATCGCGCTATATCCTGTCGGGTACAGACAGGATACAGTGGCAGATACTATGGATTGTTTTTGACATGCTGGCGGTATATCTGCGGCAGATGACATGGCAGGATAGAGAACTGCAAAAGGAGTTCATCCGCATACAGGATGATGACAGGGTGAAGCTTTTACTGCGGGAGCATCCCGCCTTTTATCAGATTTTAATTCAGGATAACGGTAAATGTGTGCATCCGGGGGACGGTACGGGAATCGGGATTACCAATATGCGCCAGCGGGTGGAAACGTTTGGCGGAACGATAGATATCCGCACAGAAAACGGATACCGCATTTTTATCCACATTCCAAAAGCAGATATTCCTGCCGGAAGATGAGAAACTGTCCGGGATTTTTTCACTGCCGTTTTGCGGCAAAATTGCCCGGAAAATAAGGAGAAGTATGAAAGTAGTAATAATTGACGATGATAAACTGGTAAGCATGTCTTTGAAAATGATTCTGGAAAACGGAACGGATATTGAAGTGGCGGTAGTCGGAGAAGACGGACGTGAAGCTGTGTCACTATATAAAAAATACAGTCCTGATATTTTACTGCTGGATATCCGTATGCAGTATATGACCGGACTGGAAGCGGCAAGAAATGTGCTTGCGGCATATCGGATGCCAAAATTCTTTTCCTGACGACATTTTCAGATGACGAATATATTATTGAAGCACTCGAAATCGGTGTAAAGGGATACCTGCTCAAACAGGATTACGAAGGACTGGTTCCGGCAATCCGTGCAGCAGCGTCCGGACAGATTGTCTTTGGCGGAAAAATTGTCGATAAGCTGCCGGGACTGCTTGGCGGAACAGCCGCTTATGATTATGCGGCACAGGGAATCACACAGAAAGAATACGAAATGATACAGCTCGTTGCACAGGGGCTCAGCAATAAGGAGATTGCAGAAAAGACTTTTTTGTCAGAGGGAACAATCCGTAATTATATCAGCACCGTACTGGAAAAGCTGAATTTGCGGGACAGAACCCAGCTGGCAGTGTTTTATTATCAGAACGGAGGTCGGTAAAAATGGGTGGCATTGAAGACTATATCAAATGGCGCGGGGATTTGACGTTTGAGCAGTCTGCATTTAATGAGGTGGATAATCTGGTGTTGTCGCAGATTGCTTATGTGGATTTTAAAAATATCATACCGGCGGCAGGCAGTAAAGAAAAAATTACCCTGCGGCAGGCGGCACATGATTTTTTTGACTTAAATGATGAGGAAGAATTACAAAAAGTCACATCGTTTATCAGGGAAGCACCGTTTTTTATGCGGATTGCAGCGGAAAGCAGGCGTTTCGGGGATATTGTGCTTTCCGATTATGCAGATGTGACAGATGACCATGAGGAGAAGCAGTTTGCAGCATTCTGTGCGGAACTTCCCGATGATACGTACTACATTGCATTTCGCGGGACAGATGATACGATTATCGGCTGGAAAGAAGATTTTAACATGGGTGTCATGATGCCGGTGCCGTCCCAGCTTGAAGCTGTAGAGTATGTCAATACCGTTATGCGCTGGAAACGCGGAAAGCTTCGTCTTGGCGGTCATTCAAAGGGCGGCAATCTTGCGATTTATGCCGCCGTCTTTGCAAAGCCGTCCATTCAGCGCAAGGTGGTGAAAGTCTATAACAATGATGGACCGGGATTTACAAAAGAGATGATTGAAAGTGAAGCGTACCGGAAAATGCTGCCGCAGATTCAGACGATTGTACCGCAGCATTCCCTTGTCGGTATGTTACTGTGGCAGGAAGAAGAATATCTGGTGGTGTGCAGCAGTCAGACAGGAATCATGCAGCATGATGCCATGTCGTGGCAGGTAGAGGGCAAATGCTTTGTGACATGTCCGTCTCTCAGCGCGAACAGTAAGAATTTTCATGAAGCCATAACATCATGGCTGGAGGGTCTGTCTGCAAAGGAACGGGAAAAATTTGTGGATACACTTTTTGAACTTATTACCGCAAGCGGTGCAAAGACTCTTTCAGACATAAACGCCGATATCCTTCGCAGTGCCAACGCCACCATCAAAATGTTCGGTACACTGGATGCGGGAACAAAAGGATTATTGTTAAAAATACTAAAAGCCCTCTCAACCGAAATTAAGAGGGCAAGAAAGAGTAAAAACAGATAATAGGACAGATAAAAGGATAAGCCGAAGTCAAGTAACACGTTGAGGCGTTCCTTTTATATGCCTCTATTTGTTATGGGTACGCCGCAGAAAAATCCACCCCAAAAGGCAGAACGCCATAAACATCGGATAGTAGTTATACGCGATAATATCCACACCGCTCAGCGGCATAACAGCAGAAGCTGTGGCTGCGGAAGCATAAAGCACCTGTGCGCCGTAAGGTAAAAGCCCTTGTGTTACGGAAGCGCTGATATCTAATAAAGAAGCTGTTTCACACGGCGAAATATCATATTCGGTACTGATTTCCTTTGCAATCGGACCGGCAAGAATAATCGAAATCGTATTGTTGGCAGTCGCCGTATCAATACCGGCAGTTAAAACGCTGATACCGAAACGTGCACCCTTTGGTGAGCGGATTCTCTGACGGATGGCAGTTAAAAGCCAGTCAATACCGCCGTTATATTTAATCAGTGAACCGATACAGCTGACAATAATTGAAATTACTGTAATATCATACATGGCGGTAATGCCATCGCCCATACATGTAAAATCTCCATGCCGGAAAGATTTCCGGTGAAAATTCCGGCAGCAAGAGAAAAGACCGTGCCTAAAATCAGTTACGGCGAATACATTCATGCCGCACAAGGCGCTTACCAGTACAAAAGATATGGTGCAATCAAAAGCAGATTGGCATCCTTTGCGTAAACGGAAACGACCTCCGAATGGGAAGGCAGAATCAGCAGTAATACAAAAGTCAGGATAGCGGCAGGCAGTACAATAAAAAAGTTTGTGCGGAATTTATCTTTCATGGAACAGCCCTGCGTGCGGGTTGCGGCAATTGTGGTGTCGGAAATCATCGAAAGATTATCCCCGAACATCGCACCGCTGATGACCGCTCCGATGCACATGGCAAGGGAAATCGAAGTCTTTCACTGATACCGACCGCAATCGGTGCCAGTGCGGAAATCGTTCCGACACTTGTTCCCATGGATATGGAAAGAAACAGCCGATAATAAACAGTCCGGCGGCAGACCAGCTGGCAGGAAGCAGTTTTAATCCTAAATTTACCGTGTGTTCAACGCCGCCCGCGGCGGATACGGCTCGGAAAATGCGCCTGCCGTCAGGAAAATTAGACACATGGTAATAATATTTTCATCGGCAAGCCCTTTGGCAATGACCGTGATTTTTCAGAAAATGAAAGTGTGCGTGTCTGTAAAATGCCGTCAGCAGAGCAGCTAAAAAGCAATAATTGCAGGCATATTGTAAAAGTCGTGAAATATAATACCGGAACCGGCATAAATCACTAAAAACACCAATTGGCAGAAGTGCCAGCGGTGAAGGTTTAAGGAATCCTTTAAGGGCATATTTGCAGTTGTATTGTTCATGTGAATCCTCGCTTCTTTAATATTATTTTAATAGCTTTGATATCTGCTGCTAATATTTGCAATCCTGTGGGACAGAAATTTTAAAATTATGCATCAATTTGTTATTTGATGAGCAACGTACTTATAGTATAAGAAGAAAAGAGAGGTGTCAACACATTATTTTTCCATTCTTTTCGTTGACAGGAAAAAGTACAATAATATACTTAATGAGAAATATTTTCAATTAAAGATTTGTGAAAATGATAGACAAAAGAGGAATAGAGGATAGTATGAACAAGCCATAAACGAAAGCCTGTTCATACAGCGCTTTGTGCCGCAGGCGTCACGAAGCTGCTTTTATCGCAGAACTGAATAGGTTCAGTCCGCGGTTCCTCCGGAATTAGAATGCCTGCGGAATAGAGGATAGTATGACACTGGATAAATTAGAGGTTGGAAAAGACGCGGTCATTGAAAGCGTAGGCGGAAAAGGCGCACTGCGCAGGCACTTTCTGGACATGGGGCTGACACCGGGTACGGAAGTGACAATGATGAAAAAGCACCGATGGGTGATCCAATAGAGTTAAGACTCAGAAGCTATGAACTGACACTGCGTCTTGCAGATGCGGCACAAATAGAAATCAGCGGAATCCATGATACCGATACTGTGCGGAGCCGTCAGGCACATTTAAAAGACATTCCACATCCGCAGGTTGGTGAAATGGGAATTTATCATGTGCGAAAAAGGAAATGAACTGCGGGAAGGAGAACCGCTGACATTCGGACTGATTGGCAATCAGAACTGTGGAAAGACAACGCTGTTTAACCAGCTGACAGGCGCCAATCAGCATGTTGGGAATTTTCCGGAGTTACGGTAGACAGAAAAGACGGTCAAATCAAAATCATCCGGAAGCAACCGTGACGGATTTGCCGGGAATTTACTCTCTTTCACCGTATACTAATGAAGAAATTGTGACAAGGGATTTTCTGATTCAGAATAAACCGCGCGGCATTATCAACATTGTCGATGCAACCAATATTGAAAGGAATCTGTATCTGACGATGCAGTTGATTGAGATGGACATTCCGATGGTGCTTGCGCTGAATATGATGGATGAAGTGCGTGAAAATGGCGGTACGATTCAGGTCAACCGTCTGGAAGAAGCATTGGGAATACCGGTTATTCCGATTTCAGCGGCAAAAATGAAGGAATTGGAGAACTCATAGAACATGCCATTCATGTAGCGCGTTATGATGAATGTCGGGACGGCTTGACTTTTGCGATGCCAACGGTGAAAACGGACAGGCAGCGATTCACCGCTGTATCCATGCGGTAGTACATTTAATTGAAGACCATGCAAAAAGCAGAGATTCCGGCGCGTTTTGCGGCAACAAAGCTGGTAGAAGGGGATAAACTGATTTTACAGCAGCTTGGACTGGACCGGAATGAAGAAGAAACACTGGAACACATGATTCATGAAATGGAAGAAGAATGTGCAAAAGACCGGGAAGCAGCCCTTGCCGATATGCGTTTTAAATTTATCGAAAAGTGTGTACGCAGACAGTTGTTAAGCCAACAGAAAGCAAGGCACACGCAAGAAGTGTAAAGGCGGATAAGATACTGACCGGAAAATATACGGCACTGCCGGCTTTGCGGCAATTATGGGGCTGATATTCTGGCTGACCTTCGGAGTTATCGGTGCAGGTCTTTCGGACTGGCTGAGTGTTGGAATTGATATTGTAACGGATTTTGCTGACCGTGCATTAACGGCGTATGGGTTAAATCCGGTTGTCCATTCCCTGATTATTGACGGTATTTTGCCGGTGTCGGCAGCGTTTTGTCGTTTTGCCGATTATTGTAGTGCTGTTCTTCTTTTATCAATTTTGGAGGACAGCGGATACATGGCACGAATTGCATTTGTAATGGATAAACTGCTGCGTAAAATCGGATTGTCCGGCAGAAGCTTTGTACCGATGATTATCGGCTTTGGCTGTTCTGTACCGGCGATTATGGCAACCAGAACACTTTCTTCGGAGCGCGACAGAAAAATGACGATTCTTTTAACACCGTTTATGAGCTGTTCGGCAAAACTGCCGATTTATGCACTGTTTACATATGCGTTTTTCCTAAATACCGTGCATTAGTGATGGTGGGACTGTATTTCACGGGATTATCGTGGGTGTTTTATTTTCACTGCTGCTAAAGAATACGGCATTTCAGGGTGAACCGGTTCCGTTTGTTATGGAACTGCCAAACTACCGTCTGCCGAGTTTAAAAAGTGTGGAATGTTAATCTGGGATAAAGCAAAGGACTTTATTACAAAGGCATTTACGATTATTTTCATGGCATCAATTGTCATCTGGTTTTACAGACGTTTGATGTACGGCTGAATGTTGTCGTGGATTCCAAAGACAGTCTGCTGGCATTAATCGGTGGATTTGCGGCACCGGTTTTTGTGCCGCTGGGATTTGGCGATTGGAGAATTTCTACTGCACTGATTACGGGATTTACCGCAAAGGAGAGTGTGGTCAGTACGCTTACAGTTTTATTCGGTGGAGATATGAGTGCATTAAATACCTTATTTACACCATTTTCGGCACTGGTATTTTTAGTATTTACTCTGTTATATACACCGTGTGTTGCGGCGATTGCATCCGTAAAAAGAGAAATGGGAACAGCGCGTTCAGCATTTTTAGTCGTAATCATGCAGTGTGTGATTGCATGGATTGTAGCATTTGCGGTCAGAATGATAGGGATGCTTATAGGATTTTAACAGAAAACAGAAATGGAGATTAGGATGAGAATTATAGGCGGAGCCATTATACTGGTGATTGCAGTGTGGCTGTATGTTGTCAGTACCAGAATGGTCAATAAAGATAAAAGGAAAATCATACAGGCTGTGACGGAAACTGTGCAGGCTGTATGAGCGGCTGTATGACACACACAGATAACGATAAAAGCCATTGAAACATTTTAAAAAGTACGTTATAATGAAACGAAAAGGTGCTGCAATGCGGCAGTAATCAGGAGGATAAGAGGAATGGAAAACGAAGCTGTTTCAAAGAATTTTATTGAACAGATCATAGATCAGGATATTAAGGAAGGACATTGTAAGAAGGTAGTTACACGATTTCCGCCGGAACCGAATGGATATCTCCACATTGGACATGCAAAATCCATTTTACTAAATTACGGACTTGCCAAAGAATATAACGGACAGTTTAATATGCGTTTTGATGATACGAATCCGACAAAGGAAAAGGAAGAATTTGTGGATTCTATTAAGCGTGATGTTGAATGGCTCGGTGCAAAGTGGCACGGAGATGTGTTATTTGCATCAGGCTATTTTGATCAGATGTACGAAGCGGCAGTCAGGCTGATTAAAAAGGAAAGGCTTATGTGTGTGATCTGACACCGGAACAGATTCGTGAATACAGAGGAACGCTTACGGAACCGGGAAAGTCCGTACCGTAACCGTTCCGTAGAAGAAAATCTCGAATTATTTGAGAACATGAAAAACGGTGTGTACAAGGATGGAGAAAAGGTACTGCGTGCAAAGATTGATATGGCATCACCGAATATCAACATGCGTGACCCGATTATTTACAGAGTAGCACATATCTCACACCATAGAACCGGAGATAAGTGGTGCATTTATCCGATGTATGATTTTGCACATCCGATTGAAGATGCGATTGAGGGCGTATCCCACTCTATCTGTACACTGGAATTTGAGGATCACAGACCGCTGTATGACTGGGTTGTAAGGGAACTTGAATACGAGAATCCGCCAAGACAGATTGAATTTGCAAAGCTTTATTTAAATAACGTAGTAACAGGAAAGCGTTATATTAAAAAGCTTGTAGAAGATAAGATTGTAGACGGATGGGATGACCCGCGTCTGGTGTCTATTGCGGCACTGCGCAGACGTGGATTTACACCGGAAGCCATAAAGATGTTTGTAGACCTTGTGGGTGTTACAAAGAGTCAGGGTGCGGTTGAATATCCGATGTTAGAGTATTGTATCCGTGAGGATTTAAAGCTGAAAGCAAAGAGAATGATGGCAGTCTTAAATCCTGTAAAACTGGTGATTGATAACTATCCGGAAGGACAGGTTGAGTACATGGAAGTTCCAAACAATCAGGAAAATCCTGAACTTGGAACAAGAGAAAGTACCGTTTACAAAAGAATTATATATCGAAGAGAAGATTTTATGGAAGAACCGCCAAAGAAGTATTTCAGAATGTTTCCGGGTAACAAGTGCGCCTGATGAACGCATATTTTGTAACCTGTACAGGCTGTGAAAAGGATGAGAACGGTAACGTTACCGTGATTCATGCAACCTATGATGAGGAAACACGCGGCGGTAACTTCACTGGAAGAAAAGTGAGAAGGAACAATTCACTGGGTATCTGCAACAGAAGGCAGTCCGGTAGAGGTCAGACTCTATGAGAATATCGTAGATGAAAAAGGGCGTATACAATGAAGAAGACGGTTCTATCAATGTAAACCCACATTCACTTACCGTTTTAAAGAACTGCTATGTAGAACCGGAACTTTTAAAGGCACAGCCGGAAGATAAATTCCAGTTTGTACGTAACGGATATTTTACAGCGGATTCTAAAGATTCAGAAGCCGGGAAACCGGTATTTAACCGGATTGTATCTTTAAAGAGTTCGTTCAAAATGCCTGCCAAATAATAAAAGACGTCAATAAGTGTCTGTAGAAATGGAGAAGTGTGAACAAGCCATAAGTCTAAGCTTGTTCACACGGAGATTTGTTTCTGAGCGAAAACAAATCTCCCTGATTGCAGATGAGAAATCGCCTGCGCGAATTTCTCATCGCATCTTCGCAACAAAGTCGCTCAGAAATGAGGATTAGTATGGAAAACAGCAGCAATAAAAAAGATGAAAGCACCTATGTATTTGATAAATCCATGAACTGCCCGGTCTGTGATGCGGATTTTAAGACAAAGCAGGTAAAAACAGGAAAGGCCAGATTTTTAGGGACTGAGGCAGATTTAAGACCGCTGTATTCCGGAATTGATACAATCAAATATGATGTATGTCTGTGCCCGAAGTGCGGATATGCATCAACACTGCGTGAATTTAACAACGTTACGCCGAAGCAGAGAGCGCTGTTAAAGGAAATGATTGGAAGCAAATATACGGCAATGGAGGATTCAGCAGATTATTATACGTATGATATTGCGATTAAACGGTATAAGATGGCATTGCTGACCGCAATGACAAAACCGGCCAGAGGAAGTGAACAGGCTTATTTGTGCTTAAAGCTTGCATGGCTTTACAGAGGAGCAGCAGAAGAATTACAGCAGGATGATACAGCCAATCTGGGGCAGATTGCAAAGTATAACAAACTGGAAGCGGAGTATATCGAAAAAGCATACAAAGGCTTTACCGAGGCACTTTTAAAAGAGTATCCGCCAATCTGCAATATGGACGAGGTGACGATCAACTCCCTGCTTGCACAGCTGGCGCATAAATGCAATGATGACGATACAGCACAGAAGTTTGCCTATATGGTGATGGGTTCAAGAAATGCATCTTCAAAAGCAAAAGACAAGGCACGTGAACTGATGGAAGTTATCCGTGAGTCACGTCATGAAACGACAAATGAGTAAAAAAATGAAATGCAGATAACAGGTGAGGATTATGAATCGAATAAAGGCAGTTTTACAAAAATGCTGGCAATATGAGATTGTACATGCTGCCGTATATTCGGCATTGCTGAATATGCTGGTTGAGTGTTTCAACAGGAGAAGTTTAATCGGATTGGTAATGATTTTTACCAATCCGGTTCTGTTTTTATATAATACGCTGATTATTCTGGTGACGATGTCTGTCGTACTGCTGTTTCACAGAAAAGTATTTGTGTACTGTACGGTGAGTGTAGTGTGGTTATTGCTTGCAATTACAAATTTTGTGGTGCTTTGTTCCAGAAAAACGCCATTTACGGCAATGGATATTTATTTAATTGAAGATGCCATAAAAGTCATTCCGGTCTATCTGAATGCTTTTCAGATAATTCTGATTGTACTGGCAGTTGCCGCAGGGATTGCGGGACTGGTATGGCTGTGGATAAAAGGTCCGAAACAGCAGGAAAAAATACACTATATCCGTACAACAGTAAAAATTGGATTACTGTTGTTATGCTGTATGGGAGTTACCCACTTGCTGCTTCTTACCGGAACAATCAGCAGTTATTTCGGCAATCTTGCCAATGCCTATAAACAATATGGATTTGCTTACTGTTTTACGTGCAGTGTTGTGGACAGAGGAATCAGCAAATCGGATGAATATACACCGGAGTATGTTAATAGTCTGAAAGAGGATATTGAAGAAATAGAAGTCGAAAATTCGGAAAAATCACCGAATATCATTTTTTTGCAGCTGGAGTCTTTTTTTGATCCGAATCTGGTAAAAGGCATCAGGTTTTCGGAAAATCCGCTTCCGTATTTTGAACAGCTTGTGGCAGATTATCCGTCAGGCTACTTATCTGTGCCGTGCTTTGGTGCGGGAACAGCCAATACGGAATTTGAAGTGCAGACCGGCATGAATATGGATGATTTCGGACCGGGTGAATATCCGTACAAGACGGTTTTACAGTCCAAGGTCTGTGAATCCATGGCATATGACTTAAAAGAAAAAGGGTATGCCACCCATGCACTGCATGACAATGACGGAACGTTTTATGACAGATATAAGGTCTTCTCTCATTTGGGATATGAAGATTTTACATCAATTGAATATATGGACAATATCGAAATGACACCGATGGGCTGGGCAAAGGATAAGATTCTGACCGGGGAAATCGGAAAAATACTGGATTCCACAGATGGTTCGGATTACATTTATACAATTTCCGTACAGGGACATGGCGATTATCCGTCAGATTATCCGGAGGGCTTTGTGCCGGAAATTACGGTAACGGGATTTTTTGATACGGCAAAGGAAAAGGCATTTACCTACTATGTCAACCAGATTCATGAAATGGATAATTTCCTGCGGGAGTTGACGGCGATGCTCGAAAGCAGGGATGAAGAGACAGTGCTTGTTATGTACGGCGACCATCTGCCGGGATTTTCATTTACGGACGAAGTACTTAAAAATGGCGACATTTATCAGACACAGTACGTTGTCTGGAGCAATTTTCACTGCCGTCCGAAAAAGAAAATCTGGAAAGTTATCAGTTGGCAGCGCATGTACAGCAGATGCTTGGCATGTCGGAAGGTTATCTGACAAAGTTTCATCAGAAACGTAAGGACACGCCGGACTATTTAAAAGATTTAAAGATTCTTGAATACGACATTTTATATGGAAACTGTGATTTATATGGCGGGGAAAATCCATTTCAGGCAACCAATCTGATTATGGGACAAAATGATATTACAATCACCAATGCATATAATTACAAGGATTATGTATGCGTGGAAGGCAGTAATTTTAATGATTACAGTGTGGTCTATATTAATGACAAAGCCTATCCGACAGAGATTATCAACAGCCATCTGCTGCGGGTGGAAAAAGCACAGGTTACAGCCGGAAATATCGTGTCGGTAGTTCAGCAGGGCGATGATAAAATTGAGCTTAGCCGTGTGTATTTACAGGTTGGGGAGTCCGAAAACAAATAGTGAGATTTCATTGACAACAATTGCCGCAAATGCTAAGATAAAGAAGGTGTTTGGCACCATATATTTTTTTGGAGGTACTTGAAATGAAAGGTACAGTAAAGTGGTTTAATAACCAAAAGGGCTATGGCTTTATCAGCGATGAAGAAGGCAAGGATGTGTTCGTACATTACTCAGGTCTGAACATGAGCGGATTCAAGTCATTAGACGAAGGCGCAGAAGTAGAGTTTGACGTAACAGAAGGCGCTAAAGGTCCTCAGGCTATTAATGTAACAAAATTATAATCCAAATGGTTTACAGTGTGCCTTTTTAAATATACATTTCGTTATTAAAAAAGATATATTGTTATGCAATTAAGATTATGAGAGGAGCAGCCGCAGCTATGTGGCTGCTCTTTTCGTCTGTACAGAACAAACTTTAATAGATATTTTATTGGCTTTTACAGACAGAAATGATATGATTAAGAAAGATAAAAAGCCGTGGCAGATGGAAACGGCGGAATGGAGATTTTATGGAAACAATTGATTTGACACAGACCCTGCCGGCAGGAACGTCATCCATGCTCTCGGCGGGTGGGATTCTTATGCTTTCGGCAATTATTGTACTTGTAGTTGTCATTATGAAAAGATGGAAAGCAAGAGTTATGCCGGGGATTTTAGGTGTGATTGCCTATGCCGTTTTTGTATTTATTTTTGCCAATCTGGCAACATCGGCGCTGGCACTGATACCGAGTATAGACAATATTTTTTATAACAACCCGGCAACGTATAATATTGTATATGCGCTGTTTGCGACAGCCGGATTTACAGCAGCAAGAGTTGTTACCGGCTATATGTTAAATGAACGTTTTGAGCGTAAAGGCGATGTCTATCTTGCGGGAATCGGTCTTTCAATCGGCGACAGCCTTTTATACGGTATGACAGCGATTTCCTACATTACGTGGTGTACCGCAATCCAGGCAGGACAGGCACAGGATATGCTGGCACAGCTGGCGGCGGAAGAGGTGACAACAACCTATGAAACGGTTTCGGCACTGTTTACAACACCATCCGTTTTATGGCTGTTACTGGGTGTCAACTGTATTCTCGATATGGTTTTAAATATCGCATTAATGAATGTGATTTTTGGTGTTATTAAAGGAAATCTGGCAAAATGGTGGTACGGCGTTACAGCGGCAGTGACATTTTTTGCGATGATTTCATTCCAGCTTTATAATCAGGAATCCGTTGCAAGCATAGCGGTAAGTTTTGCTGTAAAGCTGGTTATTTTTGCAGTCACTATTTATTATACGTTCCGCGTTGCGGGTAAGGAGATTGAATATTCAGATGACTAATGAAAACCGTGGATTAAGCTGCGAAGAAGCACAAAAAAGGCTGTATGCCGGTTATGGAAATGTACAGGTGAAAAATCAGTCCAAATCTGTCGGACAGATTATTGCCGGTAACATTTTTACATATTTTAACTTCATATTTGCAGTGTTTACGGCATTGTTAGTTTTTGTAAGGTCATATGTAAATATGACCTTTTTGCCTATTATTGTGTGCAATACAATGATTGGCATTGTTCAGGAAATCCGGGCAAAACGGGTGTTAGACAGGCTGACACTGATGAATGAACCTAAAACGCAGGTTGTGCGCAGCGGGCAGATGCTGCAGGTGGATTCAGAACAGCTGGTGCTTGGAGACCTTTGCGTTTTTCAGGCAGGAAACCAGATTTGTGCAGATGCAGTTGTTGAGAAAGGCAGTCTGCGTGTCAATGAAGCACTGATTACAGGTGAAGCGGATGAAGTGGTAAAAAATCCGGGCGATATACTGTATTCCGGCAGTTTTGTTGTTTCAGGAAAAGGATATGCGACACTTACAAAAGTGGGACTGTCATCTTTTGCGGCACAGCTGATGTTAGAAGCAAAAGCATCGCGTAAAAATACACAGACGGAAATGATGTGTTCCTTAGACCGTCTGGTGCGTATTATTGGCATTGTTATTATACCGATTGGAATCCTGCTGTTTTTGCAGCAGCATTTTGTCATTGGTTCGACCATACAGGAAAGTGTCGTATCCATGATTGCATCACTGGTCGGTATGATACCGGAAGGACTGTATCTTTTAGCGAGCATTGCACTGGTTGTCAGTGTCATGCGCCTTGGCAGAAAAAAAGTGCTGGTTCATGAAATGGCGTGTGTTGAAACGTTGGCGCGGGTCAATGTCCTGTGTGTGGACAAGACGGGAACGATTACGGAAAATAAAATGTCTGTCCAGGAAATTATTCCGCTGGCAAAAGAGGAAGAAGAAACTTCGCTTCATGCCTTAATCGGAGATGTTGTAGCAAATCTGGATGCGGATAATATCACGATGCAGGCATTAAAAGACTATTTTGATGGAAAAAGTGAACGAAAGGCACAAAAAGTCATTCCGTTTTCTTCACAGCGCAAATATTCCGGTGTACGTTTTGAAGAAGGACTATATCTGATTGGTGCGCCGGAGCGGCTTCTGGCAGAGCGTTACGGAAAATATGACGTGCAAATTTTGGATAAAATCGACAAAGGTGTGCGTGTACTTGTATTTGGCAGGTATGGGGAAGAACAGCATTTGTTTGAACCGCTTGCATTTATTTTAGTGAGTAATCCGATCCGAAGGGATGCGCGGGAAACATTTGAATATTTTCAGAAAGAAGACGTCTGTATTAAGGTTATATCCGGCGATCATCCCAAAGCAGCGGCGGCAGTTGCAAAAAAGGCAGGGATTGCAGAAGCAGACAGATATATTGATGTTTCACAGCTTTCTGATGAAGAATTGGAAAAAGCTGCACCGGTGTATACGGTATTTGGCAGAGTATCGCCGGAACAGAAAAAGAAACTTCTTTTGGCACTCAAAAAAGCAGGCAATGTTGTTGCCATGACAGGGGACGGTGTCAATGATGTGCTGGCATTAAAAGAAGCGGACTGCAGTATTGCGATGGCATCCGGCAGTGAAGCGGCATCCAATGCGGCACAGATTGTTCTTTTGGATTCTGATTTTGCAAGGATGCCGTCCGTGGTATTAGAGGGCAGACGCGTGGTCAACAATATCCAGCGTTCTGCTTCGCTGTTTCTGGTGAAAAATCTGTTTTCTATGCTGATGACACTGTTTACATTTGTGGCAGTCAGTAAATATCCGCTGTATCCGACACAGTTGTCTTTTTTGGGAACATTCACCATCGGTACACCGGCATTTTTACTGGCAATGCAGCCGGATAAAAGCCGCATAGAAGGACATTTTTTAACCAATGTCGTGCTTTTGGCACTGCCTGCGGCACTGACGGATTTTATACTGCTGGCAGTGCTTAACGTTGCAGGAAATTGTGCCGGCATCGGACATGAGCAGCTTTCTACAATGTGTATCATGATATTGCTGGCTGTCGGAATGGCAGCACTTATAAGAATCTGTATGCCGCTGGATAAAATCAGAACAGGCATCTGTATACTGATGGCATCCGGGGCAGTATTCAGTGTACTGTTTTTAAAGCCGCTGTTCGCATTGTATCCGTTGTCACCGGTATGGGTAATGGTTACGGGGATTTTAATGGCAGCAGCAGTTCCGGTCTTTGCAGTGATGTGCCGTCTGGTGCTGTTACAGGTTCAAAGGCATGCAAAGCACAGCAAAAAATTCCGCGAACGACTCGGACGGCACTTTAAATCATGAAATGAAAAAGCAGCAGAGTTAAATCTTACATGTGGCTTAATATGAAACAGATTCGGCCGCTGCCTGTTTGGAATATGTTGTGGTGACAAGGTCTTCATAAGGAACATCCGTGTCTGACTCGCCGCAGTTTCGTAAAATATCAGTCAGCAGTGTGAAACTTTCTTTGGAAAATACCGTATCGGTTTTCCATGTGTCCTGATTCTGATATCGTGCAACAATGACGGCGATATCGTTTTGGGTATTTTCCGGAAACTGTGGTGCAATTACCGCAGCAATTTCTTCGGCGGAGTGGGAATTACAGTAGTCAAGCCCTTTTTGAATGGCTCTGGTAAAGGCAGCAATCACATCAGAGTTTTTAGAAAGGAAGCTCTTTTTGGCACAATAGGCAGTATACGGCACATAGCCGCTTTCCACGCCCAAAGAAGCCACGACAAATCCGGCGCTTTCCTGTTCCAGAAGTGTTGCGGACGGTTCAAATTCCACGGTATAATCGGCAATGCCGGACGAAAATGCCGCGGCAGTTGAGCCGAAATCTACGTTTTGAATAATATTGACATCTTCTTTAGTCAGTCCGTTCTTTTCTAAAATATATTCCAAAAGCATCTGTGGCATACCACCTGCCCTGCCGCCAAGAATCGTTTTTCCGCGCAGGTTTTCCCATGAAAAATCATCTTCTGCCGTTCTGGATACCAGAAAGTTGCCGGCGCGCTGTGTCAACTGGGCAAAATTGACGGCGTAATCCGATGCACCCTGTGCGTATACATAGATAGAAGATTCAGAACCCATAAGGCCAATCTGTGCATCATCTGAAATCAGGGAAGTCATAACGTTGTCAGCGCCGAATCCGGTCACAAGTGTAAGGTCAATGCCTTCTTCCTTAAAATATCCCAATTCAATTGCCGCGTACTGTGGTGCATAAAAAACGGAGTGCGCAACTTCATTTAAAGTGATGGATGTGCTGCCGGTGCTTTTTGTTTTGCTGCAGCCCATACATGTACAGCACAGGCAGACAACAGAAATACTGCATAAAATTTTAAGACAGTTCCGATAATTCATAAACAAAATCCTTTGATAGCAGAGTTATTTTAATATATGAAATAAGGGACCGGAAAGTGAAAAAATATGGAAAAAAAGGTGGCGCTGTGTTATAGTGTAGCTGGTTATGAAATTGTCAAATGATTTATAATGATAGGTAATATAAATGTTAAAATTTGTTTTTGACACTTATGTTAAAAAATACAGAATGGAGAATAAAGATGAAGCTGGATATGCATTGCCATACAAAAGAGGGGTCAATTGATGCAAAAGTGCCGATTCAGGAATATATCACGAAGCTGGTAAAAGAAGGCTTTGACGGAATGCTGGTAACAGACCACAACTCCTATGACGGCTACCGCAAATTTGAAAAGATTGCAAAGAATCTGCATCTGGAAAAGCCGTTTACGGTATTAAAGGGCATTGAGTATGATACAAGGGATGGCGGTCATGTGATTGCGGTACTGCCGGACTGTATAAATGATGCTTTTATGGAAATCCGTGGAATGACACTGGCGCAGTTAGAAAAGATTGTGCATGAAAGAGGGGCATTTTAGGGCTTGCACATCCTTACGGGCCGGGTTTTTGCATTTACCAATACGCGATTTGGTAAAAAACACAATGAATTCTTGGAAAAATTTGATTTCGTGGAAACATTTAATGCCTGCATCAGACCGTGGGCAAATGCCTGTGCTGATAATCTGGCAGGCTGTCTGCATAAGCCGAAAGTGGCAGGGTCGGATGCACATAAGATGCGCGTAGTCGGGGCAGCATATACAGAATTCACACAAAAAATTGCAAACAACAATGATTTAATCCGGGCAATTAAAGAAGGATGGGTGCAGGCACAGGGCGGCAGTGTTTTAAAAGAAATGGAAGAGGACACAAATTTTCTGCTGCAAAAGGCGGCAAATGCAGGGTACTGGGTTTACAATAAACTGGGAGCATTGTGGAACTGGAAGAAATTGCGCTGGATTAGGAAAAAAATTTTGTAATATATGCAAAAAATAAGCAAAAATAAGTATTATTTTTTGTTATTATGTGATAAAATACGACTAAGATAAAAGCGAATCAGAGAGGTAATAGATATGTTTGGAAAAAAGACAGCAAATGGTTATTCAGAAGAAAAGGACTTGCAGCTGCTTATGCAGGCAATGGATGGTGTGATTGGCGGTAATTATGAAGATATTGATACAAGCGCATTTCAGAATCCGGCATATGGAGAAAAGTTTAATGAACTGATTCATGCATATAAGCGTTCCAATAACAATTTTGTAATGCGTCTGAATCAGGCAATGGGTTCAATCGGTGATAACTCTTATGTAAAAAAGACATTAGATCAGGTTCAGTCCCAGACAGAATCCATCCGGGATATGGAAAATGCAAGCCGTGACATGGAAACATCTATTAACAATATTTCGGAAGCAATGTCACATATCCGTGAGAATACACATGATGTCATTGCAACCGCTGACAGTAGTACGGAAAATATGAACAACAGCATACAGGTTGTCAATGAGTCTTCTGAAAAGATTCAGGCAATCAATGAACAGGTACAGGAATTTCAGGGCAAGATTGATAAAATCGGTGAAATTGTCGATGTGGTAAAGAAGGTTGCAAGCCAGAGTAATCTGCTGGCGTTAAATGCATCTATTGAAGCTGCAAGAGCAGGAGAAGCAGGAAAGGGCTTTGCAGTCGTTGCTGATCAGGTAAGACAGTTATCCGGCAATACCGCAGAATCTGCAGAAGACATTGTTAAATATGTAGCAGAACTGCGTACGGATATCGGGGAACTGGCACTTTCCATGAATGAAACAACCTCCAAGCTTGCAGAGGGCAATGAAAAGGTAGAACAGTCATTGGAATCAATCCGACAGATGAATCAGCAGATGAATCAGATTAAGGATCGTGTTGACAATGCTTTTGAGGATATTGATACACAGACAGACGTAACAAAAGACTTTACAAGGCAGATTGAAAGCATTTCCAAGAGTTATAAAGAACTTTCTGATGACTGTACGGAAATGGGAACGCATGTCTATAAAATCGGGCGTTACATTGATACAACAAGAAGTGATATGGTACGTGGATTTGCTGAGATTACACAGCAGGACTGGCTGGATGTATTTATTAATGACCACTTTATCCTGATGTGGAGAGTTTATAACAATGCCGTTGATTTTGAGCGGTTAAGAAAAGAACAGCTGAATAATCCGAAGACCTGTAAAATCGGTAAATGGCTTGCTGCACAGACGAATCCACAGATTACAGGCAGTGCAGAATTTAAAGAAGTTATTGAAACGCATAATAATATCCATAAATATGCGACACTTTCATGGGAGGCAAAAGACCGTGAGGATATTCAGGGAGCCATGGATTATTTCCAGCAGACATATGATGCATATTATGTTTATAAGAAAGCGGTTGAGAATCTTAAAAAGCTGCTGGCACGTCTGGGAGAAACAGATAAGACCAATATTGTTGTTTTCACAAATTAGTGCAGCGTGCTTACAGACAGATTAAACAGACAAAATAAAGGCAAAACGGTTGAAAACCATAAAGAACTGTTATAGTATGTATGTTAGGTAGAAACGGTACAGCTATAACAGTTTTTTAAGTGGAGAGGTGGATATGGAAGGAAAGGAAACAGTTTATGTGATTGGACATAAAAATCCGGATACAGATTCTGTATGCTCAGCAATTTGTTATGCAAGACTAAAAGAAAAAATAACAGGACAGCATTATGTGGCAAAACGTGCAGGACATTTAAATGAAGAAACGCAGTATGTCATGGATAAACTGGGTGTACAGCCGCCGGAATATATGAAGGATGTCAGACCGCAGGTGCGGGATATCCAGATTCGAAAAACACCGGGTGTTTCTAAAGAGATTTCAGTAAAAACGGCGTGGACCCTGATGAAAGAGCAGAATGTCGTGACACTTCCGGTAACAAAAGAAAATGTGCTGGAAGGACTGATTACGATTGGAGATATAGCAAAATCGTATTTTCAGGTTTATGACAGCACCATTCTTGCAACAGCCCAGACACGGTATCAGAATATTGTGGATACATTGGAAGGAACGGTTGTTGCAGGGGAAGCAGACGGTATTTTTAAAGAAGGAAAAGTTGTGATTGCGGCGGCTAACCCGGATATGATGGAAAATTATATCGGGACAGGGGATATTGTTATTTTGGGAAACCGCTATGAGGCACAGCTGTGCGCAATTGAAATGGAGGCAGGATGCCTGATTATCTGTGAAGGCGCACAGGTGTCAAAGACCATCACAAAAGTGGCAAAGGAACACAACTGTCTGTTAATTACAACTAAATTTGATACATATACGGTAGCAAGACTGATTAACCAGAGTATGCCGATACGTTTTCTGATGAAAGAAAAAGAAGGAATTGTCAAATTTCAAACAGAAGACTTTATTGAAGATATCCAGACGGTTATGGCAAAGCTTCGCCACCGGGATTTTCCGGTCGAGGATACACAGGGCAATTATGTGGGGATGATTTCCAGAAGAAATTTACTGGGAGCAGGAAAGAAAAAATTGATTCTTGTTGACCACAACGAAAGGGGTCAGGCAGTCAATGGCGTTGAAACAGCGGAAATTCTTGAAATTATTGACCATCACCGGCTGGGGGCAATTCAGACGGTATCACCGGTATTTTTTAGAAACCAGCCGCTTGGCAGTACGGCAACGATTATTTATCATATGTATCAGGAAAATCAGGCGGAAATTGATAAAAATACAGCGGCGCTGCTGTGTTCGGCAATCATTTCCGATACATTGATTTTTAAATCACCGACGTGTACGTCGGATGACGTGGCAGCGTGCATGCAGCTGGCAAAAAAGGCAGAGCTGGATATTGAAACATATGGGCGGGAAATGTTCCGTGCCGGAAGCAATTTATCCGGTAAATCTGCAAAAGAAATTTTTTATCAGGATTATAAAAAGTTTTCCGTTAACAATGTTGCAATTGGTGTCGGACAGATTAATTCTATGAGTGCGGAGGAGTTAGAAAAAGTAAAACCGCGTCTGGCAGAATTTATACAGGGCGTTGTACAGGATAACAGTGCGGGAATTGTTTATTTTCTGCTCACTGATATTGTATCGGAATCCTCTGAGGTACTTTGTGCGGGTAACAATGCCAATGCTGTGATTTATCAGGCGTTTGGCGTAGAAGTAAAAGATGCTTGTGTAAAGCTGCAGGGTGTCGTATCCAGAAAGAAGCAGTTTTTCCCGGCAATTGTGGAGGCATTACAGCAGTAACGGATTTTAGAAAAGCAGAAAAGAAAAATAAAAAGAAAAGAGGAAAACAATTGAAAAATCTGACAAAGGACCAGCCATGCTGGTGCAAGAGTGGAAAGTTATACGGTGAATGCCACATGGATTTTGATAAAAAAATTGAAATGTACAGAAGAAAATTTCATAAGGTTCCACCGCGGGAAATTATTAAAAATGAAGCACAGTTACAGGGAATGCGTGAAAGCAGCAAGATTAATATTGCAGTACTTGATTATGTGGCAGAACACATTTGTGCAGGTATGACGACAGAAGAAATCGATCAGATGGTTTATCAGAAGACAACGGCAATGGGGGGTATTCCGGCACCGTTAAATTATGAAGGGTTTCCAAAGAGCGTATGTACTTCCATTAATGAACAGGTGTGCCATGGAATTCCTTCCAATAATGTACAGTTAATTGACGGCGATATTGTCAATGTGGACTGCTCAACCATTTATAATGGATATTTTTCAGATTCATCCCGGATGTTCTGTATTGGAAATGTTTCCGAAGAAAACCAGAAGCTCGTGCGTGTGGCAAAAGAGTGTGTGGAGCTGGGCTTACAGCAGGTAAAACCATGGGGACATTTAGGTGATGTGGCACAGGCGATTCAGGACCATGCAAAGGAAAACGGATATTCTGTTGTCCGTCAGGTCGGTGGTCACGGTATCGGACTGGAATTCCACGAAGCCCCATATGTCAGCTATGTGATAAAAAAAGGCACTGGAATGGTGATGGCACCGGGCATGGTATTTACAATTGAACCGATGATTAATATGGGAACAAGTGAGATTTACATTGATGAACAGAATGGCTGGACAATCTATACGGATGATGAAAAGCCGTCAGCACAGTGGGAAATTATGGTACTTGTAACCAATGACGGATATGAAGTGATGTCGTGGTAATAAAAAATGGATAAAAAGCTCCGGATAATGCCGGGGCTTTTTGATCCTGGCGGCGCACGTTTCTAAGTATCACGGACAGAAATCTGATACAAGGCGTACATGGTGGATGAGCTGACTTAGGACAGCAAAGTCCAAAAGGCAACCGTAACCCATGTATGTAGATCAGGCAAGTAGACGAGGAAAGACTGGCAGTCTTTTAGTGTGGCGGGGCAAAAGAGGGGAAGAACTCTTTTTGTGTGAAATCATATAATAGTATTAAATAAATTATATGGAGTAAGTATGGATTGTATGAATAAAAAAAATCCGCCGCAGGTTGTGGGCATGACATATGTGCCATGGCAGCACTGGGGCGAGGTGTATGAACCATGCAGAGCATTAAAATACGGAACATTGTTTCCAATATTAAATAAGCCGTTTGTCGGCTGCAGATGCGACAGAAGCCGTTAACGGGCAGAAAGCCGGTTAAAATGCAGAGTGCAGGCAAACAGCGGCATTGCGGACTCTGTGAAACAGTATGCCGCGTATAAAGAGAGGAGCATGGCAAACGTGAAGGATATGAGAAATCCATATATGCCAGGTAGAGGGGATTCCTGCGGCTGTCAGGGAATCCGGCCGGAGCAGGCAGGCAGTAAAAATCCTGCCGGCAGAAGGGCAGGAGAAAACTGTCCGTGTACTGACAGAATGGGAAGAGAAATGAGAATGCCAAACAGAATGGAGCATCGTCTGCCAATGCAGGGATGCCAGGAGAATATGCGTCTGGTGCCGGAAAACAGAATGTCAGAAAGAAGACTGCAGTCTGTACAGAATCAGCAGTGTAACAAAAGCCGTTATATCGCAGATGTGTATGAGCTGGGATTTGTTATGGTGGAAACGGCGCTGTATCTGGATACCCATCCCGATGACGGTGAAGCACTGGCATTTTATGCCGATATGAAGCATCAGTACGCAGAAGCAGTGCGGCTTTACAATGAAAATGTAGGTCCTTTAAGTTTTTATCATGTAACAAATGAAAACTACTGGAACTGGGTTGCAACACCAATGCCGTGGGAAATGGAGGGTTAAACGATGTGGAATTATGAAAAAAGATTACAGTTTCCGATTCATATTAAGAATCCCAATCCGGCACTTGCGGCAATGATTATCAGTCAATACGGAGGCCCCGACGGGGAGTCCAGCGCCTCCATGCGTTACCTGTCCCAGCGGTACAGCATGCCGTACCGTGAAGTTTCCGGGCTTTTGACGGATATCGCGACAGAGGAACTCTCACACCTGGAGATGGTCAGCGTTATGGTACATCAGCTGACGAGGAACTTAAGCGTTGACCAGATTAAGGGGACACCGTTTGAAGCGTATTATGTAGACCATACGACTGGAATCTGGCCGCAGGCGGCAGGAGGAATTCCGTTTAATGCGTGCGAGTTCCAGTCTAAAGGCGATGCGATTACAGATTTGGTTGAAGATCTGGCAGCAGAGCAGAAAGCCCGCTCAACCTATGACAACCTTATCCGGCTTACGGACGATGCAGATGTATTAGAGCCGCTGCGGTTTTTACGTCAGCGTGAAATCGTGCATTTCCAGCGTTTCGGTGAGGCACTTTCTTTAGTGCAGCAACGCTTAGACTTTAATAATTTCTATGCCTTTAATCCCGAATTTGATAAAAAATGTAAATAGCATTTGTGCATACAGTATGATACAATCAAAGAGTTTAGAAGGGGCTGCCGCAAAGAGTGCCGGCGGCCCTGTCTGTTATGCAGGCAGTATACATAAAAAGGAGTATAAAAATGAAAGAAAAGATATATACGATTCCCGTTAATGATGCATTTGACAAAGACTGTGAGTGTCCACTCTGCGCAATGTATCAGGAACTGGAAAATAATGCGGTAGAATATACGATGGGACCAAGTTACATGGAAGACGATATCCGTGCCGAAACAGACAAAATGGGATTCTGCCGGAAGCATTTGAAAAAGATTTATGCTGTAGAAAACCGTCTGGGATTTGCACTGGTGATGAAGACACATATGGACAAGGTGATTAACGAGATTGAAAAAAGAAATGAACAGCCGGTAAAGGCAAAGACGCTGTTTAAAAAGGCAGAAACACCGTCAGCATGTGATTATATTAAAGAACTGGAACAGTCCTGCTTTGTGTGTAACCGTATACAAAATACATTTGAGCGGTATGTGGATACGGTGCTGCATTTATATCAGTCCGATGCAGCATTTAAAGAGAAATACCTGCACAGCAAGGGTTTTTGTACAGCGCATTACGGCATGTTAATCGAGCGCGGTGCACAGAAGTTTTCGGGCAGTACGGCAGAAAACTTCCGTGTGGATACAGACCGACTGTATCTGGAAAATATGAAGCGTGTGCGTGATGATGTGGCATGGTTTATCAATAAATTTGACCATAAATATGCAGACGAGCCGTGGAAAAATGCGAAGGATTCACTGACGCGCGCCATGACAAAGGACAATTCAATTTTATAGCAGAAAGGACAAGCAATGCAGATTTCTTATGATGAGGGAAATGTTGTACTTACAGAAGTGAGGGATTTTGATCTTGCGCAGACACTCGAATGTGGGCAGTGTTTTCATTTTAAAAAACTCGCTGAACAGGAATATGCAGTCTGTGCATTTCATAGACTGTTACGTATCCGTCAGGAAAAAGACAGCGTAATTTTGTTTGATACGACGATGCAGGATTACGAAATGATATGGCGGGATTATTTTGACTTTGGCAGGGACTACGGCAGGATAAAGGCGGCGCTTTTACAGACGGACGATACGTTAAAGGAAGCAGTGGAAACCATGCAGGGCGTACATATTTTACAGCAGGAATTTTTTGAAACTTTAATTTCCTTTATTATATCGCAGAATAAGCAGATTCCGCATATTAAGAAGATTGTGGAAACGCTTTCGGAGCGTTTCGGGGATGATCTGGGTGAAATAAACGGAATGAGATTCTTTGCCTTCCCAACGGTCAGCCAGATGTGCAATGTCACGGAAGAAGACCTGCGGGACTGCAAAACGGGCTTCCGAGCGCCGTATATTGTAGATGCGGTGCAGAAAACGGCAGACGGACAGATATCGGAGGCTGCATTAAAAGCGGCGGATACCGCAGAATGTGAGAAAATGCTGACAAAGATAAAAGGGGTCGGCAGTAAGGTTGCAAACTGCTGTATGCTGTTCGGGCTGGATAAGCGCGATGCATTTCCGGTGGATGTGTGGATTAAGCGGATTATGGAGCAGCTTTATTTTTCGGGAAAGGAAACGGACAAAGAAAAAATTGCGGCATTTGCAAAGACACGTTTCGGAAGCTACGGCGGCTATGCCCAGCAGTATCTGTTTTTTTACGGAAAAACAGTGCGTATCGGCACGCAAAATCAAAAAATTAAAAAAGTATAATCTAATTATTAAAAACAAAAGATATTTCCAATTATCTGTTGACAAACAAAAGGCAGAGTGATATTTTAATGATATTGAAATTAGCACTCAAATTAAATGAGTGCTAACAAGGAAAATAATAGCAGCTGTCGTATACAAGTTCGGGGCGGCGCAAAGGCAGCCTTACCGGCGGCGGAATGGAGGATAATATGAAGTTAGTACCATTGGGAGACAGAGTTGTAATTAAAGCGTTAAAGGCAGAAGAAACGACAAAATCAGGCATTGTATTACCGGGTCAGTCAAAGGAAAAACCACAGCAGGCAGAAGTTATTGCAGTTGGTCCTGGTGGAGTTGTAGACGGCAAGGAAGTAACAATGCAGGTTAAGACAGGCGATAAGGTTATTTATTCTAAATATTCAGGAACAGAAGTGGAATTAGACGGCGAGGAATATATCATCGTAAAACAGTCTGATATCCTTGCAATTATGGAATAGAAAAATCTGGTAAAAGCAGTTTTGATACAGTATAAAATAGAAATCGGAGGTCAAATATCATGGCAAAGGAAATTAAATATGGCATTGATGCAAGAAAAGCTCTTGAAGAAGGTGTAAATAAGTTAGCAAATACAGTACGTGTAACATTAGGACCGAAAGGAAGAAATGTTGTTCTGGATAAGTCTTACGGTGCTCCGTTAATCACAAACGACGGTGTTACAATTGCAAAGGACATCGAACTGGAAGACAAATTTGAAAACATGGGCGCACAGCTTGTAAAGGAAGTTGCTACAAAGACAAATGATGTAGCAGGTGATGGTACAACAACAGCAACCGTTCTTGCACAGGCAATGGTAAATGCAGGTATGAAGAATCTTGCAGCAGGCGCTAATCCAATCGTGTTAAGACGAGGCATGAAGAAGGCAACGGAGTGTGCTGTAGAAGCGATTGCAAAGATGAGCGAAAAGGTAACAGGCAAGGATCAGATTGCAAGGTTGCTTCTATTTCAGCAGGTGATGCAGAAGTCGGACAGATGGTAGCAGATGCAATGGAAAAGGTTTCTAACGACGGTGTTATCACAATCGAAGAATCTAAGACCATGAAGACAGAGCTTGACCTTGTAGAAGGTATGCAGTTTGACAGAGGATATATTTCAGCTTATATGGCAACAGATATGGATAAGATGGAAGCAGTTCTTGATAATCCGTACATTTTAATCACAGACAAGAAGATTTCTAACATTCAGGAAATCCTTCCGCTCTTAGAACAGATTGTACAAAGCGGTGCAAAGCTGTTAATTATCGCTGAAGATGTTGAAGGTGAAGCACTTACAACATTAATCGTCAACAAGTTAAGAGGTACATTCAATGTTGTTGCTGTCAAGGCTCCGGGCTACGGCGACAGAAGAAAAGAAATGTTAAAGGATATTGCAATCCTTACAGGCGGTCAGGTTATTTCAGAAGAATTAGGACTTGAATTAAAGGATGCTACAATGGATATGCTCGGCCGTGCAAAGTCTGTTAAGGTTCAGAAGGAAAATACTGTTATTGTTGACGGTGAAGGCGAAAAGTCTGCAATCGAAGCAAGAGTTGCACAGATCCGTGCACAGATTGACGAAACAACATCTGATTTCGACAGAGAAAAGTTACAGGAAAGACTTGCAAAGCTGGCAGGCGGCGTAGCTGTTATCAGAGTAGGTGCGGCAACAGAAACAGAAATGAAGGAAGCAAAGCTTCGTATGGAAGATGCTTTAAATGCAACAAGAGCAGCCGTAGAAGAAGGCGTTATTTCTGGCGGTGGTTCTGCTTATATTCATGCTTCTAAGGAAGTGAAGAAACTGACAGAAACACTGATAGGTGATGAAAAGACAGGCGCAGAGATTATCTTAAAGGCACTCGAAGCTCCGTTATACCACATTTCAGCAAATGCAGGTCTGGAAGGTTCTGTTATTATTAATAAGGTAAGAGAATCTGAAGTAGGAACAGGTTTCGATGCATTAAACGGCGAATATGTCAACATGATTGATGCCGGTATCTTAGACCCTGCAAAGGTTACAAGAAGTGCATTACAGAATGCTACAAGTGTTGCATCTACACTGCTTACAACAGAATCCGTTGTTGCAACAATCAAAGAAGATGTTCCGGCAATGCCGGCAGGCGGTGCGGGCGGCATGGGAATGATGTAATTCCTGCTGTTAAAATGCATAAAAATAAATATTTTTTGGCTGGACGGTAAAACGGGCAGCAGATTGAAACCGGCAGAGGTGACAGATTTTGTCAAATCTGCCGGTTTTTATTGCTTTTTAGTACAAAAAGGATTATGATAGTAACAGACAGGCTGGTTTAAACTCCGGCAGAATGGAGAATTTATGTATAATATTACAACAGAACAGATTTTAAAAACGAAAGCCCCAAAGCAGGCGGCAGTATTTAAGACCGTTATGATTCTTGCATGTATTCTTGCAGTCACAACGATTCCGTCAACTTATGCACTGGGAATTCTGCTCACAGCGGTACTTGTGGTATTTACGGTGATATTGTTTAAATATTACAATGCAGAGTATGAATATTCATTAGTGGACGGTGAGCTCACAATTGATAAAATTATGTCACAGTCCATGAGAAAACGCTGCGGGGTATACAATATTGCAAAAGCATCCATGCTTGCGAAACCGACCTGCCAGGCAGCGCTTGGAATGGAACACAAAAAACTGCGGACCGCAGAATACACTTCCAATACAGCACCAGAAAAGACGGTTGTTTTATATACAATGGATGCAAGCAATGAAATGGTGCGCATCATCTTAGAACCGGATGAAAAGATGCTTGAGGCACTTCGGGCGGGTGTACCGAAAGCCGCAGACCGCATGGATGAATAAAAAAGTGAATGTACAGAAAAAAGTGTTTGACATTATCAGCGTATTTTGTTATATTGTCAAATAATACACAAAACACATTAAAATGAAAGAAAGAGAGGATACAGTAGAAATGGGTACAATCATTGGCGAAGGCATTACATTTGATGACGTGTTATTAGTTCCACAGTATTCAGAAGTAACGCCGAATATGATTAATCTGTCAACACAGTTGACAAAGAACATTAAGTTAAACATTCCATTGATGAGCGCGGGAATGGATACTGTTACAGAGCACAGAATGGCAATTGCCATGGCAAGACAGGGCGGTATTGGTATTATTCATAAGAATATGTCTGTAGAACAGCAGGCAGAAGAAGTGGATAAGGTAAAGCGTTCGGAAAATGGCGTTATCACGGACCCATTTTATCTGCATCCGGACAATACACTCGAAGATGCAAATAATCTGATGGGTAAATTTAGAATTTCAGGTGTGCCGATTACAGATGATGATGGCAAGCTGGTGGGTATCATCACCAACAGAGATCTGAAGTTTGAAGAAGATTATAAAAGACCGATTAAGGAATGTATGACAAGCGAGAATCTGATTACAGCACCGGTTGGCATTACATTAGACGAAGCAAAGAAGATTTTAGGCAAGGCAAGAAAAGAAAAACTTCCGATTGTAGACAGCGAATTTAAGTTAAAGGGTCTGATTACAATTAAGGATATCGAAAAGCAGATTAAATATCCGTTATCTGCCCATGATGCACAGGGAAGACTGCTCTGCGGCGCCGCTGTCGGTATTACGGCAAACGTTATGGAACGTGTGGAAGCCCTTGTAAAGGCAAAGGTTGACTGTATCGTAATCGATTCTGCACACGGTCATTCAAAGAACATTATCACTACATTACAAAATATTAAGGCTGCTTATCCGGATCTTCAGATAATCGCCGGAAATATCGCAACAGGTGCTGCTGCAAAGGCTCTTTGCGAAGCAGGTGTAGATGCGGTTAAGGTTGGTATCGGACCGGGTTCTATCTGTACAACACGAGTTGTTGCAGGTATCGGTGTACCACAGGTAACAGCAGTTATGAGTGCTTACGAAGAAGCGAAGAAGTACGGTATTCCGGTTATCGCCGATGGTGGTATCAAGTACTCCGGAGATATCGTAAAAGCAATCGCAGCAGGCGGCAACGTATGTATGCTCGGAAGTCTGCTTGCAGGCTGTGACGAAAGCCCGGGAACATTTGAATTATTCCAGGGAAGAAAATATAAAGTATACAGAGGCATGGGTTCTATCGCTGCCATGGAAAACGGCAGTAAGGACAGATACTTCCAGACCGGCGCTAAGAAGCTGGTACCGGAAGGTGTTGAAGGACGTGTGGCATATAAGGGACTTGTAGAAGATACCATCTTCCAGTTAATGGGTGGTCTTCGTTCCGGTATGGGATACTGTGGCGCGCAGGATATTCCGACATTACAGGAAACAGCACAGTTTATCAAGATGTCATCTGCAGCATTAAGAGAGAGTCATCCACATGATATTCATATCACAAAGGAAGCTCCAAACTATAGTGTAGAGGATAAGTAAAAAACAAATAATCATAACAAGACAGCCGTCCGGTAACGTGTTGACCGGGCGGCTGTTGTTATGTTCAAGGAAAATATTATTACAGGCACAGTAACAGAAAAAGAGCGGAGAATGCCAGTGCTGCCCGAATATGGTATGATATCATTTTATTGGGAAACTGCTTGATTAATATAGTTTATGTGTTGTATAATGTAATAAATAATTGTGCTGATATTCATAGGGGATTGTACGAGCAGTATAATGATGGATGGGTTAAGAGAGGTATAGCAATGAAGGATATGATGTTTGGCGGGTATATCGCCCGCAACCACGTTGGCAACAATCTGACAGACAGGGAACTGCGGGTATTAAAAGATGGGGATATTGATGCAATGGTGTCTACATTTGTAAAGATGCGTCAGGAGGAGTATATTTTACAGTTAAAGTGTGTATTAAAAAGCCTGAAACATTATCTTGGTGACGAAATGACACTGGAAAAGATTACGATAAAAGAGGAGTATGAAGGGGATTTTATCGGCAGTCAGATGATGGATGGCGATATGGATATTTTCTTTGGAATTATCGGAAGCGATGAGGTATTGTTAAAAGTTGCATCGGATTTTGCAATGGAAGATTTTCAGGAATTTGATATGGATGCATACGATGCAGTCTGCGAACTGATTAATTGTACGAATGGTGCATTTGCAACAAGACTTTGCGATGATGATATAGATGTGGTATTATATCCACCGGTATTTTATGATAATGTGCATATTACAAGTGAAAAAGGATTTTATGTCGTAACCATCGGTTACGAAGGCAGTCAATTTGACTTGATTATGGCAATCAATGAGAATGTGGAGCTTGCCAGCCAGGAAACCTATTTGTAAAGAAATGAAAAAACCGCAAAAGCGGAGGAATGGAGAAATAGTATGGTTACAGTATTAATAGTAGATGACTCAAGAACATCAAGACGTTTTTTAAGAAATATGCTTACAGAGGCGGGATACGAAGTTGTAGCAGAAGCAGTTGACGGCGAAGATGGCATGAAAAAATATGAGGAATTTAAACCGGATATTGTTACAATGGATATTACCATGCCAAAGCTGGATGGGATTGATGCAGTCAGTGAGATTTTAAAGATTAATCCGGCAGCTAAGATTGTAATGGTTACCGCAGCCGGACAGAAGACCAATATTGTAGAAGCATTAAAGAGAGGTGCGGCTGATTTTATCCAGAAGCCGTTTGAGAGCAGTGCAATCGTATCTGTACTCGAAAAGGTTATGGGAGAATAATAAAGCCGTATAAGCGGCAGAATGAGGCAGTATGTATAATTACAGAATTTTGATACAGTATGACGGCGGACGTTTTGACGGATGGCAGCGTCTTGCAAAGATGCTTCGGAAAATACTGTGGAATTTAAAATTAAAGAGATTTTAAAGAAGATGACAGGAGGAAGCAGAACTGTTCTGCGGGTGCAGAACAGAAAAGGGCGTTCACGCTTATGGACAGGTGGCTAATTTCAAGCTGAATTCCAGACAGAACTGCATGGAATTAAGGAATTATCTGAACAGATATCTGCCGCGTGACATTGCCGTGTTGAAAGTGGAAGCAGTTGATGAACGTTTTCACAGTCAGCTGCTTGCAAAGGAAACAACGTATCTGTATCGGATTGATACGAAGTCTATTGCCAGTGTGTTTGAAAGAAAGTATAGTTACCACACATTTCATCCGCTCGATTATGAAGCAATGAATAAAGCAGCCGCTTATTTTCTTGGAAAGCATGACTTTAAGGCTTTCACCACAGCAAGAAAGAGCAAGTCTACCGAACGGGAAATTAAGAATATTACTATCAGCTGTGATGAAAGCGGTATTGCGCAGCTGCGTATTACGGCAAATGATTTTTTGCATAATATGGCAAGGCTGATGATAGGAATTCTGCTGGATGTTGGAACCGGTCTAAAAAAGCCGGAAAATGTACGGGACATTCTGGATGGAAAAGATGTTCAGATGTCACTGCCGGCAGAAAGTTATGGACTGTTTTTGGAAGAAGTCCGATATTAGTGTATGATGAGGTGCTGTTTCGTTAATGAACATAGATTCTTAATGAAGCAGCCCTTTTATATAGTAAAAAGAATTGGAGAGAGTCATGAATACAATTGTTGAAAAGATTACGGAACAGTTACAGAATGCATTTGCCGAATGTGGTTATGATAGAAAGTATGCAAAAGTTTCTTTATCAAACCGCCCGGATTTGTGCGAATATCAGTGCAACGGTGCGATGGCAGCGGCAAAGGAATACAAAAAAGCACCTTTTATGATTGCAGATGAAGTTGTTGCAAAATTGGACAAAAATCCGCTGTTTGACCGTATCGAAAGCGTCAAACCGGGATTTATCAATATTATTTTAAGCGGACAGGCAGTTGCAGACTATGTCAATGAAATGGCACAGGCAAAGCAGTTTGGTTATGAAAATCCTGAAAAGCCAAAGACGGTCATCGTGGATTACGGCGGAGCCAATGCGGCAAAACCGCTTCACGTAGGACATCTGCGTTCTGCGGTAATCGGTGAGAGTGTAAAGAGAATCCAGCGTTTTGCGGGCAATAAAGTAATCGGTGATGTACATCTTGGCGACTGGGGGCTTCAGATGGGCTTAATTATTGAAGAACTGCGTGACAGAAAGCCGGAACTTCCGTATTTTGACGAGCAGTTTACAGGTGAATATCCGGCAGAAGCACCGTTTACCATTTCCGAGCTGGAGGAAATCTATCCGGCAGCCAGTGCAAAATCCAAAGAAGATGCAGCATTTATGGAAAGAGCGCATAATGCAACCTTAAAGCTGCAGAGCGGGGATAAGGCATGTACGGCAATCTGGAAACATATTATGGCAGTTTCCAAAGCGGATTTAAAGAAAAACTATGATAATCTGAATGTGTCCTTTGATTTGTGGAAAGGGGAAAGCGATGCACAGCCGTATATTCCGTCTATGGTACAGGAGATGATTGACAAGGGACTGGCTTACGAAAGTCAGGGTGCTATGGTTGTGGATATTCAGGAAGAAGGCGATACCAAAGAACTGCCGCCATGTATTGTCAGAAAATCAGACGGTGCCGCACTGTATGCAACTTCCGATTTGGCAACGCTGGTGGAAAGAGAAAAACTGTATCAGCCGGATGCTTATATTTATCTGGCTGATAAAAGACAGGAACTGCATTTTACACAGGTATTCCGTGTGGCAAAGAAAGCAGGCATCGTAAATCCGCAGGCAGAAATGACATTTTTAGGCTTCGGAACAATGAACGGAAAAGATGGAAAGCCGTTTAAGACACGTTCAGGCGGTGTGATGCGTCTGGAACATCTGATTGCCGATATCAATGAAGCAGTCTATAAAAAGATGATGGAAAACCGTACAATGGATGAAGAAGAAGCAAGAGCAACGGCAAAGATTGTTGGACTTGCAGCCTTAAAGTACGGGGATTTATCCAATCAGGCATCCAAAGACTATGTATTTGATATTGAACGTTTTGCATCATTTGAAGGAAATACAGGTCCATATATTTTATATACAATTGTAAGAATTAAATCTATTTTAAACAAATATACCGATAGCGGAAAGACACTGGAAAATCTCAGCATTAATCCGGCGGACTCCGCAACGGAAAAGGCATTGATGCTTTCTCTGGCAAAGTTTTCGGAAATTATGGCGGCAGTCTATACAGAAAAAGCGCCGCATAAGCTGTGCCAGTTTATTTATGAAGTATCTAACGCATTTAACGGATTCTATCACGATACCAAGATTCTTGCAGAAACAGACGAAGCAAAGCAGAAGGGCTATATTGCGTTAATTTGTCTGACAAAAGCCGTATTAGAGCAGTGTATAGAACTGCTGGCAATTGAATGCCCGGACAGAATGTAGGAATATATAAGAATATCAAAAGAAAAAGCTAAGATTTTGTGCGGCCGCAGATAAGAAAAGGACGGTATGCTGTACAGGTCAGAAGCTTAGAGGGATAGGATTTATAGAAGGAGGAAACGGAAATCCGTATAAAGTTATGAAATTATTATCATTTGCTATTCCATGCTACAATTCGGCGGCATATATGGAAAAATGTATTCAGTCTGTTCTGGCAGGCGGTGAGGACGTAGAAGTTATCATTGTAGATGATGGTTCTACCAAAGATGAAACGGCAAAAATTGCAGATGAATATGCAGCAAAATATCCGACGATTGTTAAGGCGGTTCATCAGGAGAACGGTGGACATGGACAGGCAGTTAATACAGGACTGGCACATGCAACGGGTAAATATTTTAAAGTGGTTGACAGTGATGACTGGGTGGATTTAAAAAGCTACCGCAGAGTACTGGCAACGCTCAAAAAATTTGACGAGGCAGAAGAACCGGATATGGTCATTGCAAATTACGTCTATGAAAAAGTGGGTGCAAAGCGTAAGAAAGTCATCCATTATGACAATGTATTTCCGGAAGAAACTCTTTTTACATGGAATGATATCGGACATTTTAAGATGGACCAGTACATTTTAATGCATACGGTTATTTATAAGACGGAATTGCTGAAAAAATGTGGATTGCAGCTGCCAAAACATACATTTTATGTGGATAACATTTTTGTATTTGAACCGCTGCCGTATGTTAAGAAAATGTATTATATCAATACAAATTTTTACCGCTATTTTATCGGCAGGGATGACCAGTCTGTCAATGAGACGGTCATGATTTCAAGAATTGACCAGCAGCTGCGCGTTACACGCAGAATGGTAGATTTTTATACAGAGCAGAAAATCAGCAATCAGAAATGCCGTATGTATATGCGCAATTATCTGCGTATTATGATGGAAGTATCATCGATCTTTCTGATTCTTTCAGGCACACCTGAAAACCTTGCCAAAAAGCAGGAATTGTGGAATTACGTCAAGGCAAAGGATAAGGAAGTTTATAAAATGCTTCGTTATAGTATGCTTGGTTTTTCAGTCAATCTTCCGGGGAAATCCGGCAGATGGATTTCAAAGACAGGTTACAAAGTAATGAATAAGTGGATTGGATTTAACTAGGAGGAATGTGAATGATTCTTGATTTGTTTAAACTGGATGGAAAAGTTGCAGTTGTGACCGGTGCCAATACCGGACTGGGACAGGGAATGGCAGTCGCACTTGCCGAGGCAGGTGCAAAGGTTGTCGGTGTCGGAAGACGTTCCTGTGCGGAAACGAAAGAAAAGATTGAAGCATTTGGCGGAAGCTTTACAGAGGTATTGGCAGATTTGTCAACAACCGCAGCAGTAGATACCGTACTTTCCGGTGCATTGGACGCATACGGCAGAGTAGATATTCTGGTAAATAATGCAGGAATTATTAAGCGCTGTGATGCTGTCGATGTGACAGAAGCAGACTGGGATACGGTCATTGATATTAATGAAAAGGTCGTCTTTTTCTTAAGCCAGGCATTTGCAAAGCAGTATATCAAGCAGCAGGACGGCGGCAAGATTATCAATGTGGCTTCCATGCTTTCCTATCAGGGCGGAATCCGCGTGCCTTCCTATACGGCAAGCAAGAGTGCCATTATGGGGCTGACAAAGGCGCTTGCCAATGAATGGGCAAAATACAACATTAATGTCAATGCGATTGCGCCGGGTTATATGGCAACGAACAATACCGCACAGCTTCGCAGTGATGATGACAGAAGTGATGAGATTCTTTCAAGAATTCCGGCAGGCCGCTGGGGGACACCGGAAGATATGCAGGGCGCAGTTGTATGGCTGGCTTCCAAAGCATCGGATTATGTAAATGGCTACACTGTAGCGGTAGACGGTGGCTGGCTCGCACGATAAACAGTAAGGCAGTAAACAAAAAGCAGGAAAAATAAAAACCGCAGGAACTTCCGGTAAGCACAAGTCCTAAGACAGGTGCAGATACAAAAATGTTCCTGCGGTTTTATTTATTTTTAATTGAATGATGTTGGGGTTAAAAGCTCCCGGCTATGATGTCATTAAAACAACACGCGGCAGATATTCTGATTGACATTCTTTTTAATAAAATCTGCGGCGGCATGACGTTCCTGTTCAGGCATATCTGCCTGACGCAGCATGACGGTCATTTTCCCTTTTTAAAAACATATAATAACCAAACTTATCATAAATGGTTGTAAAATCGTCCCAGCTATAATTATAGGTCAGTTCAAATTCCGGATTTCAGCAAGGATGCCGCTTTCCATCAGTGTAATTGTACATGGTGCGGATTCGGAAGCATCTCTGTTCTTTAAGTGATAATTCACGCTGCTTTTAAACTGGAAACCAAAAATATAAATGGGATAGCACCAGCATGCTGCATAAATGACGGCAAGATAAGAAGAAAAGCAGCCGAGTGCAATGCAGACAATTGTAATCGCGGCGGGAAGCCATGTTAAAATCAGCTCAATGGGATTTCTGATAAAACGGTTCCAGAATACAATCTTAGAATATTCTCTGCCACTTGCCTTGAGTGTGGTTTCGTATTTAATATAATCCATAATGTTCTCCGTTCCAAAGTGCAGGACACTTTGTTCTTTAAGTCTATATCAAATAATACCATGCCGGCAAAATGAATACAATGAAAAATAAATAAAATTCTAACTGAAGGTTTCCAAACCTGTGCAAATAAGGTATAATAGTACAAAACACAAGTTTTGGGGTATGAGGTAAAATGAAGGTGAAAAGTCAGGTCATGTCTAACATTGTTCGTATGCTGGAAAATGAAGGACCTTTTAAAGATGTCATTTATGTCATTTTGGAAAATGTATCAAAGTATCTGAAAATGCCGGATGTCACTGTTATGCAGTATGATGAAGAAAGAACCTGTCTGTATCCGGTACTTTCCTATGGCGGCAGACACCATCTGATACAAGCTGCAGAAGTGCAGGCGGCAGCGGCACAGACTGCGCCGCAGGGAACTGTAGAACGGCAGGTAAAAGCGGCGGCAGATAGTCCGCTTTATGGTGAGAAACTGTGCTATTACAGGGCAGACACGGCACAGGAGCCGGTGCGTATGGCACTTGCGGATGCAAATATCAAAACGAGCGTGACGGCTCCGGTAAAAGCGGAAGATAAAGTCCGGATGTATCTGTGTGTATCGGACAGTACAAACGATGTAGAACTGGATGCAGAACAGCTTCGTTTTGTATCGGATGTAGCAAATGTAATTCAAAGCATTATGCAGGAACGTATCAGCAAAGATTCCTTATCCTATTCCTATGAGGTATTAAAGGGAATTCTTGGAAGTATTGATTCGGGTATTATGGTGTATGACAGACAGACGAAAGAAGTGCTGTTTGAAAATGATATTGTGAAAAACTGCAATGATATTAAACGGGTCATTCAGACCTGTGTGACATTTTATTTTACAGGTGAAAATACAAAAAGCATCCAGGAATACTGTGATGCCCAGTCCGGGCTGTGGTACGAGGTCCGCTTTTCGGATCTGAGGTGGTTAAACGGCAATCCGGCAGTAGTCTGCACGGCGGTTGATGTAACACAGAAGAAAAAGAACCAGCAGAAAATCGAGTATCAGGCACATAACGATTTCCTGACCGGTTTGTATAACCGTATGAAATGTGAAAATGATCTGCGCCACATTGTCCGTAAAGCGGTGCGGGACAAAGAAAAAGGTGCCGTGCTGTTTATGGATTTGGACGATTTTAAACATATCAATGACGGACTGGGACATCAGTACGGCGATGTACTGTTACAGCAGGTCGCCGCAGGACTGCAGGGAATTGCGGGAATCCGCGGACACTGTTACAGAATGGGCGGTGATGAATTTGTCATCATTATTCTGCCGCAGTATTTTAATATCTGGGAAAAGATTGTTAAAAATATTATTGCGATGTTCCGTAAACCGTGGTATCTGATGGAAACAGAATACTTCTGTACGATGAGTATGGGTGTTGCCTTTTTTCCGGACGACGGAACGGAAGTGGACGATATTATAAAGACGGCGGACATTGCCATGTATGAGGCAAAGAAAGCCGGTAAGAACCAGTTACAGCATTTACGACAATACATCGAGTGAAAATGTCAGCAAGCGGCTGGATATTGAAAATAATATGCGGCAGGCAGTGGCCTCAGAGATTCAGGAGTTTCTGGTATACTACCAGCCGGTAGTAGATGCAGTGACAAAAAAATGCACATCCTGTGAAGCACTGGTGCGCTGGGACAGCAAATCTCTCGGATTTATGGGACCGAGCGACTTTGTACCGCTTGCAGAATACCTTGGACTGATTACCTCCATCGGGGACTATGTGTTAGAAGAAGCCTGCAGTCAGTGCAGATACTGGAACGAGCACGGCTATCCCGACTTTCATGTCAATGTCAATTTGTCAGTAGTTCAGCTGCTCCAGAAAGATGTGGTAAAAAATATTGAAAAAATCCTTTTAAAGACGGGTGTAAATCCAAAGAATATTATTCTGGAAATCACGGAGTCCTTTGCTATTAACGATATGAACCGTGTTCTTGAGATTATCAAGGGACTTAAAAAATTAGGTCCGCGGATTGCATTGGACGATTTTGGAACCGGATATTCTTCGTTAAATTATATCAAGCAGCTTCCGCTGGATTTAATCAAAGTGGATAAGACATTTATCGATGATATTCTGGAAGATGAATATGCACAGGCATTTGTACGGCTGATTGTGGAACTGTCAAAAACCATCGGCACGAAGCTGGTCGTTGAAGGCGTGGAACATCAGGAACAGTACGAGCTGCTCAGAGGTCTGGGGGTGCATTATATACAGGGATTCTATTTTGGAAAACCGGCAGCTGCAAAAGATTTTGAACAAAAGTACTTAGCATCATGGAAGCCGGAGCAGTAAGGAAGAACCATAAATATAAGAACAATAAAAGAAATTAAAATGCGAGGGCGGCGCATGCCGCAGAAATGAGGTAGAGATGAGAACAATTATCAGAGGTGGCAGGGTGTTAGACCCGGCAAGCAGCACAGACGGCATCAGGGATATTCTTGTGGAAGACGGTATTATTAAAGAGGTTGCAGAACATATCAGTACCGATGCGGAAAATGTAATTGAGGCAGAAGGTCTTTATGTCATGCCGGGACTGATTGACCTGCATGTACATTTCCGGGAGCCGGGATTTGAACATAAGGAAACAATCCGTACCGGAGCCAGAGCAGCGGCAAGAGGCGGATTTACAACCGTTTGTGTCATGCCGAATACCAAGCCGGTTGTAGACAGCGTGGAAATGGTGAAGTATGTGATTGACAAGGCAAAGGAAGTAACAGATATCCATGTTCTTCCGATTGCAGCAATTACGGCGGGACAGGACGGAGAATTTATCACGGATTTTGAAAATCTGTACAAAAACGGTGCGGTTGCGGTCAGCGAAGACGGCAAGTCTGTTATGAATGCGAGAGTGGCAAGACAGGCAATGCGTCTGGCTGCGGAAGTTGGAATCCCTGTATTTGCACACTGCGAAGATAAAAATTTAGTTGCAAGAGGTGTGATGAATGCCGGCAACAGAGCCAAAGAACTCGGACTTTACGGCATTATGAATGCGGTGGAAGACGTCATTGTGGCAAGAGATATCCTGCTTGCAAAAAACACAGGCGCAAGACTGCATCTGTGCCACTGCTCAACCGTGGACAGTGTGAAGATGACAAAGCTTGCAAAGGAAGAAGGAATAGATGTAACAGCAGAGGTTACGCCACACCATTTTACACTGACGGAAGATGATATCACAGGTGATGATGCAAACTACAAAATGAATCCGCCACTGCGTGCTAAGGCAGACCGCGAAGCGTTAAAGGAAGGCTTAAAGGAAGGGGTTATGGATGTGATTTCAACAGACCATGCACCGCACCACAGAACAGAAAAAGAGCGTCCGTTTGCTGAAGCACCATTTGGCATCACAGGACTTGAAACTTCTGTGAGCCTGACGATTACGGAGCTGGTGGACAAGGGTGTTTTAACACCGCTTCAGATGGCAGAACGCATGAGCTATAAGCCTGCGCAGATTATCAACAGCGACAAAGGAACACTGCTTCCGGGACGTGCAGCAGATATTACGATTATCGACCCAAATGAAGAATATGTGATTGACAGCACCCTGTTTGCATCCATGGGAAAAAATACACCGTTTAACGGAAAGACAGTCAAGGGCAGAGTCAGATATACAATGTCAGACGGCAAGGTTGTATATTCATACAGGCCGGGCTGTGAAATTATAGTAGACAAAGACGTTCCAAAACTCATATAATAAATACGCCTGTACCGGCAGAAAGAGGAAGACAAAAATGATTAACAAGTTAGTAGACAAAATTAAAAAGCAGAACGCACCGGTTGTAGTCGGATTAGACCCGATGATGAAGTTTATACCGGAACATTTAAAGAAAGCCGCATTTGCGGAATACGGTGAAACATTAGAAGGTGCGGCAGAAGCAATCTGGCAGTTTAACAAGGCGATTGTAGATAATATTTATGATATTGTACCGGCAGTCAAGCCACAGGTTGCAATGTATGAGCAGTTTGGCATTGAAGGCATGAAGGTATTCCAAAAGACCGTAGACTATTGTAAGTCAAAGGACATGGTCGTTATCGGTGACGTAAAGCGTGGGGACATCGGTTCGACATCGGAAGCGTATGCCGTTGCACATTTGGGAAAGGTGCAGGTTGGAAGCAAGAAGCTTTCCGCATTTAACGAAGATTTTGCAACGGTGAATCCGTATCTGGGTTCAGATGGCATCGATCCGTTTGTAAAGGTCTGCAAGGAAGAAAAGAAGGGTATCTTTATTCTTGTTAAGACTTCCAATCCGTCCAGTGGCGAATTTCAGGACCGTTTAATTGACGGCAGACCGCTCTATGAGCTGGTAGGTGAAAAGGTTGCCGAGTGGGGCAGTGAATGTATGGGTGATGACTACAGCTATGTCGGAGCCGTTGTCGGTGCAACGTATCCGGAAATGGGCAAGACCCTGCGTAAGATTATGCCAAAGGCTTATATTTTAGTACCGGGTTACGGTGCACAGGGCGGTAAGGCAGAGGATTTGGTACATTTCTTTAACGAAGACGGCTTAGGTGCGATTGTCAACAGTTCAAGAGGCATTATTGCGGCTTATACAAAGGAACAGTACGCAAAATTCGGTGAGGAGCATTTCGCAGAAGCTTCCAGACAGGCGGCACTCGATATGATTGCCGACATTAACGGTGCATTACACAAGTAGGCGGAAATGAGGAGCAGAAATGGCATATAGAGAAAAAGTAACGATTGTACGTGCAGATGAAATCGCAACGGATATTTATGAAATGTGTTTTCAACAAAAAATATTGCAAAGGAAGCAAAGCCGGGACAGTTCGTGTCCGTCTATTCTAACGACGGTTCGCGGCTTCTTCCGCGCCCAATCAGTATCTGCGGCATTGAGGGTGATACCCTGCGCATTGTATACCGGGCAGTCGGAAAAGGCACACAGGAATTTGCAACAATGCACGCAGGACAGACCCTTGAAGTACAGGGACCGCTTGGCAACGGCTATGACATTTCAAAGGTATCAAAGGAACGCAAAGCGATCCTGTTTGGCGGCGGTATCGGGATTCCACCGATGTTGGAGCTGGCAAAGCAGTTAGATTGTGAAAAGAGCATTGTTTTAGGGTACCGTGATGAATTGTTTTTAAATGATGAATTTGAAGCATACGGTAAAGTGTATCTGGCAACAGAAGACGGCAGTGCCGGAACAAAGGGCAATGTATTGGATGCCGTAAAGGCATGCGGCATTGAAGGTGACATTTTATTTGCATGCGGTCCGACACCGATGCTTCGTGCTATTAAGCAGTATGCAAAAGAAAACGGACTGGAATGTTACCTGTCCTTAGAAGAAAAAATGGCATGCGGAATTGGTGCGTGCCTTGCCTGTGTATGCAAGTCCACACAGGTAGACGACCATTCGAAGGTACATAACAAAAGAGTCTGCAAAGAAGGACCGGTATTTAACGCAGAGGAGGTAGAACTGTAATGAATTTATCCGTAAATATTGCAGGAGTTGAATGGAAGAATCCTGTTACAACCGCTTCCGGCACGTTTGGTTCCGGTATGGAATATGCAGACTACGTTGATTTGAATAAGCTCGGTGCCGTAACGACAAAGGGCGTTGCCAATGTACCGTGGCCGGGTAATCCGACACCGCGTATTGCAGAAACCTACGGCGGCATGATTAATGCAATCGGTCTGCAAAATCCGGGACTGGATACGTTTATTTCAAGAGATATTCCGTTTTTAAAGCAGTATGATACAAAGATTATTGTCAATGTCTGTGGAAAAACAGAGGAAGATTATGTCGATGCGGTGGAAAAGTTAAGCGAACAGCCGGTGGACATGCTTGAAATCAATATTTCCTGCCCAAATGTCAAGGAAGGCGGTATTGCTTTCGGTCAGAATCCGGCTTCGGCAGAACGGATTACGGCGGCAGTGAAAAAGGTCGCAAAGCACCCGGTTATTATGAAGTTAAGCCCAAACGTAACCGATATTACGGAAATGGCAAAGGCAGTAGAAGCGGGCGGCGCCGATGCGGTTTCACTGATTAATACGATTACGGGCATGAAGATTGATATTAACAGGAGAACATTTGCAGTTGCCAATAAAACAGGCGGTATGTCCGGTCCGGCAGTAAAACCGGTCGCAGTCCGCATGGTTTATCAGGTAGCCAATGCAGTCCGTCTGCCAATCATCGGCATGGGAGGTATCGCAACCGCAGAAGATGCCCTTGAATTTATCATGGCAGGCGCCAGTGCAGTAGCTGTCGGTACAGCAAATTTCCATAATCCGACAGCAACCGTTGAGATTGTAGACGGCATCGCCGCTTATATGAAGAAAAATAACATTGAAGACATTCATGAACTGATTGGATGTGTAAAATAAAAACCGCTGACGCTGCGGAGTGGAAGCGGCGCAGGAGGTAGAAAATGTCACAAAGACAGGCAACAAAGGAACAACAGCAGATTATAGAAGCAACAGAAGGCAATATCCGCGTGCGTGCGGTACCGGGTTCGGGAAAGACATTTGCATTGACGAAACGAATCGTCTATCTGATATTGGAGCTGTATGTCGAGCCGTCGTCCATCGTTGCCATGACATTTACCAATAAGGCGGCGAATGAAATGAAGTACCGTCTGAAAAAAATGATAGGGGACTTTGCAACGTGTTATGCGGGAACCTTTCATGGATATTGTAATTTAATTCTAAAAGAAGAAATCTACCGCCTTTCTTATCCGAAGACTTTTGTGATTCTGGATAAGAAAGCGCAGGTGGATTTGATTCGTGAAGTCGCCGATGAACTGGGATTTTCGTTAAAAGATTTTACGGCAAAGGAATATGCGGACAAAATCTGTGAGGAAAAGCAGGACAGAGCCTATATTCCGCTGATGTTAGATACCGGCAGGGAAGCCCTGCAAAAGAAAATCGGTCACACGGAGGACCCGTTTTATCAGGTGTACTATTCTTATCTGAAAAAACAGCGCGATAATTATGTACTGGATTTTGAAGATATCATACAGTTTGCAATCTACATTCTCACGCAGTATAAAGAGGCACTCAAAAAATGGCAGAGCCGTTGTCAGTATCTGCTTTGTGATGAATATCAGGATGTAAATAAAAATCAGGAATATTTACTTTATTTATTAAGCGGAAAATATCACAACCTGACAGTTGTGGGCGATGATGACCAGTGTATTTACGGCTGGCGCGGGTCTGATGTGGAATATATGGTGCATTTTAATGAGCAGTATGAAAATGTTGTGGATTATTCGTTAAGCCGTAACTTCCGCAGTACGCCGGAGATTGTAGCGGCGGCAAATTCTTTAATTGAGAAGAACCAGAACCGTCTGGAAAAGCAGATGTATACCAAAAATCCACATGGCGCAAAGCCGGTGTATAACTGTCTGCCGTATGAAAAAGACGAAGCGGTATGGATTGCAGAACAGATAGAAGCGGCGGTTTCAACCGGGAAAAAATATGCAGACCACACGGTGCTTGTGCGTGCGGCTTCCCAGACAAGAGCGCTGGAGGAAGCCTTTCTTGCAAAGAAAATTCCGTATAAGATTTTAAACGGCGCAAGGTTTTATGATTCAGAGGAAATCCGCACGGTGCTTGCCTATCTGCGCATGGTTTATGCACCGAATGATTTGGATTTCTTATGGACGATAAAAAGACCGCGCAAGGGTTTCGGCAAGAAATCCATAGAAGATTTGAAAAAATATGCCGCAGAACATGAAATTGGACTGTTTCAGGCACTTGGTGAGCAGATTGAACAGGGCATTGTCAAAAAAGAAGTAATAGTTACTTATTATAAAAACATATCGGAATTGCATAAAGAATATGATAAGTATTCATGCAAAGAGCTTGTTAACCGGGTACTGGATTTCGGATACCGCGAGGAACTGGAGCAGGACGTGGAACAGCGAAGGCTGGATAATGTGACGGAACTGATAACAGCCATTGCCGCAATGGAAGCGGAAAATCAGGATAAGCTTTCGCTGGAAGAACTGCTGGCACATTTTGCATTGTTTACGGCTCAGGATGATGACGATGAAAAAAATGTTGTGAAAGTCATGACGATTCACACGGCAAAGGGACTGGAATTTGACATTGTGTTTATCTGCGGACTGGTAGACGGGCAGTTTCCAAGCAGACGTCTGCGCAATGAAGATGAGCTGGAAGAAGAACGGCGGCTGTTTTACGTGGCGGTGACGCGGGCAAAGACACGGCTGTATCTAAGCAGTTATGCGGCAAAGTCGGAAGGCTTTCCGGTGCGCCCGTCGGCATTTATACAGGATATTGACTACAACCTGCTGGAATGTGTGGGAAATGTCGTCCAAAACGGTCAGACCACACCGCAGATGCTGCCGAAAAAGACCTTTGATGTGGGCGATAAAGTAGAGCATAAAATTTTCGGTGTCGGAACGATTGTAGACATCAATCTGTCCACCCAGTCTTATGAAATTGATTTTGAAAAATTAACCGGAACGAGAAAGATTATGTTCCGTGCGGAGTTAAAAAAGGTGTAGGCTCTTTGTCGGGAGCGGAGATAAAAAGTGTAAGCTGTCAGTGCGGCTTACATTTTTTTGGCTTACAGATATAGTTTTAAACTATGGACAACCTTAATGAATTCATATTATACAGATAGGAAAATGTCCGTTATAATACGACAAAACAAAGGAAGCAGGAGGAAACATAAAGTGAGCCAGTTATATACACCTTTCAGATATGATTTTGTAGGAAGCTTTTTAAGACCGGAGTATTTAAAGAAGGCAAGAGCGGATTACGAAGCAGGAACGATTAACGCAGAAGAACTGAAAAAAACAGAAGATAAGGCAATTACAGAATTGGTTGCAAAGCAGAAAGAAGCAGGTTACCACGTTATTACAGACGGAGAATTCCGCCGTGCAACATGGCATCTGGATTTTATGTGGGCATTTGACGGAGTCGGACACAGCAAAACCGAAACAGGACTTCCGTTCCACGGTGAAGATGCAATGATTGATGATACATATGTGACAGGAAAGATTTCTTATAAGAAAAATCATCCGTTTGTAGAACATTTTAAATTCGTAAAGGCACTGGAAGATGAAAATACGGTTGCGAAGCTGACGATTCCGGCACCGGCACAGTTTCTGGAACAGATGATTATGCCGTTTGCATGGAGCAATACTAAGAAGTTTTACGATACACAGGAAGAAGTTGCAAAGGATATTGCCGAAGGATACCGTGAATTTATCAAAGAGGTTTATGCAGCAGGCTGTAGAAATCTTCAGTTGGACGACTGCTCATGGGGCATGGTGGTAGACCCGGCGGCTTGTAAATTATTCGGCGTAACACCAAAGGGACTTGAAAAGATTAAGGAACAGCTTTTAGAGATTAATAACAGCGCGCTTGAAGGAAAGCCGGAAGATTTAATTGTCAATACACACGTATGCCGCGGCAATTTCCATTCTACCTATGCAAGCAGCGGTGCTTATGACAGCGTAGCGGCAACATTATTTGCAAAGGAAAATGTCAATGCATATTATCTGGAATTTGATGATGAGCGTTCAGGCGGATTTGAACCGTTAAAATATGTAGAGGGTGATAAGAAAGTTGTACTCGGACTGATTACAACAAAGTCCCCGAAGCTGGAAGATGCGCAGGCAGTAATTGACAGAATCCACGAGGCAGCAAAATATGTGCCGTTAGACAGACTGTATTTAAGTCCGCAGTGTGGATTCGCTTCTTGTGAAATCGGTAACAAGCTCACAGAAGAAGAACAGTGGGCAAAGCTGGCACTGGTAAAGGAAATCGCAGAAAAGGTGTGGGGATAAATAACAGATTGATATTGGAATGTAAAAGAATATGTCAGACAGACATACAGGGTATTTTTATATATGCCCATGTAATTTTACGAGGATGGTCGGGGTTAATGTAAAACTATAAAAAGCAGTCCCGGATTGGAAAAATAAGAATATTTATGATAAAATAAACTCTAATGTTACATTAGGGTTTATTTTTTGGCATTAAAATGTCTGCAAAATAGGAATGAAAAATTATATGGAGAAAAAAGACAGATATATCAGCATCGGTGAAATGGCAAAAATCAACCGCACAACCGTACCGACACTGCGGCTGTATGATTCAATGGGACTGCTGACACCGTATTACACAGACGAGGAAACACATTACCGGTATTATGACATCAAGCAGAATGCCCGGTTTGATATGATTCAGTACATGAAAGAACTGGGCATGGAATTAAAAGAAATTAAAGAATTGTTCGATAAACAGGATATTAATCTGATTGAGCAGATTTTACGGCAGAAAAAGGAACAGACGGTTGTCCAGATGCAGGAATTAAAATTTAAAATGCAGGCGATTGACAGGACGGTTGCAAGTATTGAACGGTATAAGAAATCGCCGAAAAGCGGCACGATTACACTGGAATACATACCGGACAGGACGATTTACTCGATGTGTGTGGATACCAATTTTTACGATTATAACATTGATATGTACGAATTGATTTTAAAGCAGTTAAAAAATAAGCTGATGGAATTTCATATTCCGCAGGTTTATTACTGCAATGCAGGGACGATTATGCGGCGGGAGCTGTTTGAAAAACTGACCTTTTATTCGGAAGAAATCTTTATCTTTGTAGATGACGATTTTCCGATGAAAGACTGTGTGCAGACAATCGAGAATGGCATGTATGCATGTATTTATACGGAAGATTTTGATGAAGAACGCGACTGTGCAAAAAAGCTTTTGGCGTACTGCCGCGAACACGGCTATCAAATCTGCGGTGATTATATTTGCGAAGAAATTATGGAAATGAACGTCTTTGACAGCCGCAAGCGCTCGATGTATCTGCGGCTTCAGGTGCCGGTAAAAATGGAAAAATAGGCTTGACTCTCATCTAAGATTAGACATTATACTGAATACAACGAAAAGTTAAATAATTAACAATCGGTTCGCGTAATATATGCTGAATAGTGAAAAGCGAAAGCGTGAATGAGGATTCGTCTGAAACTGTCCTTGCACCGCAGGACACAGATTTTAAAAGTAAGCGGTGTAGAATTGGAGGATGTTATGGAGAAGATTAAAGTAATTCAGTATGGCTGTGGCAAGATGAGCAAGTACACAATGCGGTATCTGTATGAAACCGGCTGTCAGATTGTCGGTGCAATCGACTGTAATCCGTCTATTGTCGGCATGGATATCGGCGATTATGCGGGACTGGGTGTAAAGACCGGCGTATTAATCAGTGACAATGCGGAAGAAGTGCTTGACAACACGGATGCGGATATTGCCGTTGTAACGCTGTTTAGTCTGGTAAGTGACTGCTTTCCGCATTATATGAAATGTCTGACACGTGGAATCAGTGTGATTACAACCTGTGAAGAAGCAACGTACTGCTGGACAACAGACCCGGTTCGTGCCAATATCTTAGATGTTACCGCCAAGAAAAACGGTTGTACTTTTGTAGGAAGCGGCATGGAAGATATTTTCTGGGTGAATATGGTCGGCATGGTAGCAGGCGGCTGTCACAAGATTGAAAAAATTGAAGGCGCAGTCAGCTATAACGTAGAAGATTACGGACTGGCACTTGCAAAAGCTCACGGCGTAGGCTTAACACCGGAAGAATTTGAAAAACAGATTGCACACCCGGAGGAGATTGAACCTTCTTATGTATGGAATTCCAATGAGGCACTTGCATCAAAATGGGCTGGACGATTAAGAGCCAGACACAGAAATGTGTACCGTATTTCCATGACAGTGATTTGTTCTCATCAACCATGAATGCAACGATACCGAAAGGCAACTGTATCGGTATGGCGGCAGTTGTAACTACCGAAACATTCCAGGGACCGGTTATTGAAACACAGTGTATCGGTAAGGTTTATGGTCCGGACGATGGTGATATGTGCGACTGGAAGATTACAGGTGAACCGGATACGGAATTCCATGTTGTAAAACCGGCAACGGTTGAGCATACCTGTGCAACGATTGTCAACCGGATTCCGGCAGTGCTGCGCGCACCGGCAGGGTTAGTTACGATGGATCAGCTGGAGGAAATCGCTTATCCGACATATCCAATGGAATACTATCTGTAGTTTAAATATTAAAACTGGAATAACAGAATACTGTGCAGACATGGTTTGTAAATAAAATCCCCGCATAAAGAGAGCCGAACAGATTCTCTTTATGCGGTATTTTTTTGCGATATTAACAAAATATTTAATAGAAATTTCAGTTGATTCCACAGAAATACCCGCTTATAATAGTATTAAGGCAAAGGGGGCTTTTGCAGATTTATAATGTTACAAAAGGAGGGGAATGCCTTGAATACAGAAATAACAAATGCAGTCAGTGCGGCGGGAGATAAGGTGCAGTATGATACCCGTGTCAAAAGAATACTGGCACAAAAAAATATTTTGGCACACATTTTGGTTAAGACGGTGGATGAGTTTAAGGAAATGAAGCCGGAAGATGCAGTAATGTACATTGAGGGTGAGCCAAAGATTGGGATTGTACCCGTTGAACCGGGCTTGACCAATACAGAAAAAACAGATATAACCGGGCGGTCTTTTATGTGAGCAGACTTGTTTCATCGCAGAAAGAGAGGGATTTTGTCAATACGAATTATGACGATATAAAACAGGTATTCAGTATCTGGATTTGTATGAACATGGCTTCAAACAGCATGAGCCATATCCACCTTATCAAAGATGAAATGTTAGAGCCGTACGACTGGAAAGGAAATATGGATTTACTCAACATCGTGCTGATTGGTATTACAGATGAATTACCGGAGCATGATGAAAAGTACGAATTGCACCGTTTAATCGGTACACTTCTTTCAAGCGGGTTGAAAGAGCAGGAAAAACTGGATATAATTGAACATGAATATAATATCCCGGTCAGTAATGAAATAAGAGAGGACGTGAGAGTTATGTGTAATCTGAGTGCAGGAATCGAAGAAAGAGCTGAAGAACGGGCAACAGAGAAAACGAGTGAAAAGTTCATTCTGAATATGTATAAAAAGGGTTATACATTAGAACAGATTGCCGATGTTGCAGAAATCAGTGTAGATGCTGTTGAAGCGGTGATTCAAAAGAAAGCACCGGTAATGGCGTAAGAAGTTTGAGAAAGTAAACACATTATAAATAAAAACTGCCGCATAAAGAGAGCAAAAACGATTCTCTTTATGCGGTATTTTTTTGTGGATTTTGGACTCGATGTAGCAGCTTGACAATTCCAACGATGTGGCATATAGTTTTACGTGACTAACTACGGTCAGAATGGACAGAAACTAGTGTGAAAAATCACACTGATGTGCTGATTTTTCACACAGCTATTTGTTTCTGAGCAAAAACAAATAGCTATGATGGCAGATGAGAAATCGCCTGTGCGAATTTCTCATCGCCGCTTCGCAACAAGTTGCTTAGAAGTGAGGATTATTATGAGAAGAATCGTAAATGAAAGAAATACAAAAAGAAAAAAAGCAGCGATTATATTAAAACGGACAGCCGTCGCCGCAATGTGCGTGATACTGGTGGCAGGCATGACGGCATGCGGCAAAAAGACGGACAGCGTGCAGAGCGAAAGTGTTTCGGAAAATGAGAAATATTCATCCGATATTTTTGCAATGGATACCTACATGTCATTGACGGCATACGGAGCAAAGGCACAAGATGCCGTGACGGCAGCAATTCATGAAATTCAAAGACTGGATGCGATGTTTTCGGTGGGAAATACGGGCAGTGACGTCACAATTGCCAATACGCAGGGAAGTGCCACGGTGTCTGACGAAACGGTATATTTAGTGGAACAGTCCCTTGAAATTTCAAGAAAGACGGACGGTGCATTTGATATTACTATTTATCCGGTTATGGAGCTGTGGGGATTTACCACGAAAAATTACAAAGTGCCGCAGGTGGACGAATTACAGGAAACGTTAAAAAGAGTATCCTATGAAAATGTATCGTTAAAGGACCATGAGTTGGTCTTAAAAAATAATGCGCAGATTGATTTTGGCGGTATTGCAAAGGGGTATACGTCCAGCCGTGTCATGCAGATTTTTAAGGAATACGGCATTGAACACGGCATGGTCAATCTCGGCGGCAATGTGCAGACACTCGGCACGAAAACGGACGGTACGGCATGGCGCGTAGCCATTCAGAGTCCGCAGGGAGGCAATCAGTATCTTGGCATTCTGGAAACCAGCAATCAAGCAGTCATTACATCCGGTGGATATGAGCGTTATTTTGAAGAAAACGGAGTGACTTACCACCACATTATCGACCCAAAGACCGGGTATCCGTCAGACAGCGATTTGACGTCTGTTACGATTGTGTGTGCAGACGGAACAAAGGCAGATGCGCTGTCTACCTCATTTTTTGTAATGGGACTTCAAAAGGCAGAAAGCTTTTATGAAAATACGGATTTGGATTTTGATGTCATTTTACTTACAAAAGACAATCAGATTTATATTTCTGAGGGAATTGCACAGAATTTTACCTCGGATTACACCGTAAATGTCTTGAAAAAGTAGTTGATAATTATTGTCAGTAACAGACCTTGACAGAAAAGGATTCTATATTTATGATAGAGCAGAGTTAGAAAAAGCTAACAGCAGTACATCTTTCTAACTTGGATAATAAAAAACGAACTTGATAAAGGAGAAATTATGTTACTGATTATTGCGCTTGTGATAGCTTCCTTATTTGTATACTTTTTAAAAGACAAGCTAAAGCAGTATCCCAATATTTTTTACATCGGTGCGGCAGTTGTAACGATTGTTATTTTCAGCCTGCGCACGGTGGCAATGCCGCAGTTTGTACGGCAGAATATTGTGGGCATTTTTGCAAAGGGAACGATAGGAACGGCATTTTTTATCATTGTCATGATAACAGGTGCATTGCCGAGAGGTTCAAAGCTTATCGGACCGCTCATGCGGATTCGCGGGGAATTGTCCATTATGGCGGCAATTCTGGTGCTTTCGCACAACCTGACCTACGGCATGACGTATTTTAAGATGTTATTTTCGGCACCGGCGGCATTACCGGCAGTCCAGCGGTGTGCAGCGGTGATCAGTCTGATGCTGATTGTATTGATGATTGGATTAACGGTGATTTCATTTCCGGCAGTCCGCAAAAAGATGAATCCGAAAAAGTGGAAGCAGATTCAGCGGAGCGCCTATGTATTTTATGGACTTTTATATGTACATATTATGCTGATTAATATTCCGTATGCGCGCATGGGACTACACATGTATGCCGTAAATGTGCTTGTATACAGTATCGTATTTGCAGGATATGCGGCGATGCGTATCCGTAAATGGGTGCTTACAAAAAATCCGGATGCCGACAGCATTTTTATAAAGAAAGTCAGTGTGGCAGTATCTGTGTGTGCAGTGCTTGTGTGTACTGCGGCATTTTCAATGTGTTTTATGCGGAACGGAAATAAAGTATCTGCGCAGGAAACGGCGGCAGATAAAACACTGAGTCAGACACAGACCCAAAAAGGCGTAAAAAAGAACGGAGAAGCAGGCACAACGTCAGAGGTTTTAAATGCGGACGGTGTGACACAGGAACAGCAGACTTCGGGCGAATCCGGTGATAGCGCAGGTGATTCACAGGAAGCACAGGAGAACGAGAACGCGCAGGACGGTGAAAATGCGGCAACGGCGGCAGTTGAAAACACAGCCGGAGAGGAGAACAGACAGGAAAAACAGGACACTGACAGTCAGAACTCCGGCAGTTCCGGCACAGTATCTGAAAGTGGCAGTGATACAAATAGCAGTGCGGGCGGAAGTTCGGGTTCGGACAGCGGCAGTGCGGGTCAGCCGGCGGAAGAAAGAACAGAAGCAGCACCCAAGCCGACAGAAGCACCGAGAACATTTAAGGCAGACGGCGATTATACAGGAACTGCCGTATGCGATACATACGGATACACGGTTACGGTTGTTGTGACAATTTCAGGTGATGCCGTTACAGGCGTATCCGCATCGGCAACGGCAGGAGGCGCAGATGAAATGTTTTTCTCACAGGCAAATGCCAAAGTTCCGGGAGCGATTCTTGCAAACGGCGGTGTCAGTGGTGTGGATGGTGTATCGGGTGCGACAAAGTCCAGCAATGCCATAAAGGCGGCATATACGAGTGCGTATCAGTCTGCAAAAAATTAAAAATATTTTAAATAAATATCAGGCAACAACAAAAGCAGGGAATGTCCAAGTGGACAGACCCTGCTTTTCTAAAGCCGTGAGTCTGACAAAGAATTGACGAAAAAGGCGGGAAGTGCCATAATGAAAATACAAATATCAGAGCGTAATCAGGAGGGAAAAAGATGCCATATGCGGTAATATATGCATTGATTGGATATTTATCCGGCAGTGTATTATATGCGGAAGTATTTTGCGGAATTTTTGGTAGAAAAAATGCAATTGAGCAGAGCAGGGATGCCAATCCGGGAACGGCAAACGCATTTTTATACGGCGGGTTCTGGTGCGGAATCTGCACATTGATTTTTGATATGGCAAAGGGCTTTGTCCCGGTTTATGCCTATGTTCACATGACACAGATGAATTTAGCAGAAAGCAACGGACTGGCACTGGTGCTGGCAGCACCGGTAGCGGGACACATTTTCCCTGTCTGGCGTCATTTTAAAGGCGGAAAGGGAATTGCAGTCAGTTTTGGCAGTCTGCTCGGACTGATACCGATGTGGTATCCGGTACTTTCTCTTGCGGGGTGTTTTTTATTCTTTTCACTGGTAATACAGATTTCACCGAACTTTTACCGGACCGTAGCGGTATACATTGTAAACTGGCTCATCATTGTATTTTCAGAGACTAATCTGCCCAAAGCCGTGCATATCGGTGTAGGATTGATATCGCTGCTGATACTGCTTAAAATGCATATGAGCCAGGAAGAACGTGAAAAAATGACATTTCAGTTATTGTGGATAAAGAGGTGATACCGATGAATGTTTTAATTTTATCCTGCGGAACAGGCGGTGGACATAATGCCGCAGGGGCAGCAGTCCAAAAACAGCTCCAAAAACAGGGACATCAGGTGGTAATGATAAATCCTTACCAGCTAAAAAGTAACAGACTGGCAGGTGTGATTGATAAAGTGTATATCGGTCTGGTACAGAAAAACAGCACACTTTTCGGATTCGTATACCGGCTGGGAGAATTATACCGCCGTCTGCCGTTTCCGTCACCGGTTTATTATATTAACCGTAAAATGGCATATATTTTACAGGAGTATCTTTTACGACATCCGGCAGATGTCATCATTACACCGCATTTATATCCGGCGGAGATTATCACAAATATGAAAAAAATGGGGATGGAAGTGCCGCCAAGTATTTTTGTGGCTACCGATTATGCATGTATTCCGTTTACGGAAGAAACCGACTGCGATGATGTTGTGATTCCGTCAGAAAAGCTGATACCGGAATTCAGGAAATACGGAATTCCAAAAGAAAAGTTATATCCGCTTGGGATACCGACGGCGGACACGGGTGTAGAACGCATTTCACCGGAAGAAGCCAAAAGACAGCTGGGGCTGGATCCTGCAAAAGAGTATTTATTAATTGCGGGCGGCAGCATGGGTGCCGGTGCGTTGGAGGAAGTCGTGGAAATTCTTTACCGTGTGCGTTCCCTGCATAAATGTAAGCTGATTATGGTCTGTGGAAACAATCAGCAGCTGTACAGCCGGCTGCAGAAGCGGTATGCGGACAAAATTGAACTGGTCGGATATACTGATAAGATGCCGCTGTATTTAAAGGCAGGCAGTATCTTTATTACAAAGCCGGGTGGGCTTTCAAGCACGGAAGCCGCCGCTGCACGGATTCCACTGATTCACATCTGTCCGATTCCGGGCTGTGAAACAAAGAATATGCAGTTTTTTAAAAAGACAGGCATGGCACTGGCAGTCACCAATCCCAAAGAGGAGCTGACCGCGGCAGTTCTGTCATTACAAAAACAGGAAAACCGCAAAAATGATTCAGTGTCAGGAAAAATATGTGCCGGGAACAGCAACGGCGCAGCTTGGACAGTTGGTGGAAGAAGGGAAAAATAAATAATGATAAATAATTGACGAAGTGTGTAAAAGTGACATAATAAATATAGATTGTACGTGATGGGAGACAGAAACCTGGGAAGGACAAATGCATTTTGTACGTTGGATTCTGGTGTGTGGTCTGTACATTGAAAATGCATGTGAGTAAGGACGAACGGGAAACAATGACAGCAGGATTATTATGGGGAAAGAGGTAAAGAGTATGAATAATGTAAAGGTAAGAACAAAGCTGATTATTGTAATGCTGGCCGCATTTTGGCAATGACGGCATGTGTTGTTTTTTCGACAGAATCTATGAAGGCGATGCAGACAAAGGCACTGGAAACGATAGAGTCAGATAAGCGTGCATCTTATGATGAGATGATTCAGAATCAGGTTGACAATGTGATTTCATTGTGCCAGAACATTTACACACAGTATGAAGCAGGGGTGTATACCAGAGAAGAGGCAAAAAAACTGGCAGCAGATGAGATACGTCAGCTCCGATATGGGGATGGCGGCTATTTCTGGGTTGATCAGTATGATGGAACCAATGTTGTGCTGCTTGGCAGTCAGACAGAAGGAACGAATCGTCTGGAAACAAAGGATGGCAACGGTTACCAAATGGTAAAAGAGATTATCCGTGTAGGAAAGCAGGCTGATGGAGGATTTACAGACTATGTTTATCCGAAGGAGGGTGAAACCGATAATCAGCCTAAACGTTCTTACAGCAAGGCATTTGCACCATTTGAATGGGTTATCGGAACAGGAAATTATACGGATTATATTGATGAAAAAATAGATGGTATACGGTCAGAATATGCGGCTTATGTGCTCAGCAGGGAAGGAATTTTTATTGGTCTGGTCATTGCAGTTGAAGTTTTACTGATTATCCTGCTGATTGTCATTACACGCAGTATTACCGTGCCGTTAAAGAAAGCGGTAGTTTCTATAAAGACAATGGGACGGGGAGATTTTTCACAGCCGACTGCCCCGGCGCTTTTAAAGAGAAAAGACGATTTTGGGCAGCTTTCGGTATTTCTTGAAAATATGCGTTGTGAAGTAGGTACACTGATTGGTGAGGTAAAAGGCCAAGCATCGAATATCAGCGGTATGGTTGAGGAGATTGATGAAAATGTCCGGTCCCTTGACCATGAAATTGAAGAGGTGTCAGCCACAACACAGGAACTGGCAGCAGCCATGGAAGAAACAGCGGCATCCTCACAGCAGATTGATGCAATGTCACATGAAATTGAAACGGCAGCGAAAAGCATTGCAACACGTTCACAGGATGGTGCGCTTGAAGCAGACAGTATCCGTGACCGTGCAGTTGTGATTAAGGATACAACGCAGAAAAAATATGAACATACACATGAAATTCATGAAGACATTAGTGACCATCTGACAAAGGCACTGGAAGATATTAAAATCGTAGACCAGATTGGCATACTGGCAGAATCTATTATGGGGATTACGGCACAGACGAATCTTTTGGCTCTTAATGCATCCATTGAGGCGGCAAGGGCAGGAGAAGCCGGAAAAGGCTTTGCGGTTGTTGCCGAGCAGATTCGTGTACTTGCTGAACAGTCCAAGGAAACGGTTTCTAATATTCAGGAAGTAACACAAAGTGTTGTGGGTGCGGTTGATAATCTTGCAGGGGATTCTGCAAGACTGCTTGAATTTGTCGGAACAGATGTTGTACAGAATCTGGAAGACTTTTCACAAATGGCAGATTCGTATAATGATGATGCGCAAAAGGTTGACGAACTGGTTACGGATTTTTCGGCCTCTTCAGAAGAATTGCTTGCTTCTATCAGTGGGGTAATGAATGGTATTGGTGATGTAAGTAAGGCGGCATCGGAGGGAGCTTCCGGTACAACGGATATTGCACAAAAGACAACTGTTGTGGTTGAAAAATCGTCAGATATTAAAGAAAAAGCTTCTAAGGCACATGCATCGGCAGATGTATTAAAGTCACAGGTTGAAAAATTTATCGTATAAGAGTATGCCGGCCGGGTGTAGAAACAGGCTTTCTTTTCGGCTGCATATATTGATTGGGCAGTTTGTATTGCAAATTGCCCTTTTTCTTCCAAAAACAACCATATATTGAAACACCGGGAAATTTATGCTAGAATAAAAAGAAATGTCATGGTCAGAAGGTCTAAAACCACATAAGTCTGCTTATAGGTGGGTGAGTGACCTTTTGTCGCCAACATCAAAAAGATATTAAAAATTGTTAAAAGTATTACAAACAGGAGGCTTTATAGATTATGGAACAGTACAAACAGGAATTTATAGAATTTATGGTAGACTGCAATGTGTTGCGGTTTGGTGAATTTACTTTAAAGAGCGGCAGAAAGTCCCCTTTTTATGAATGCAGGACTTTATGTAACGGGTGCACAGCTTGAAAAGGGTGAGTATTACGCGAAGGCAATTCACGATAACTACGGTGATGATTTTGATGTGCTGTTCGGACCGGCTTACAAGGGTATTCCGTTAAGCGTGGCAACAACCATGGCATATCACAGACTTTACGGTAAAGAAATCCGTTACTGCTCTAACAGAAAAGAAGCAAAAGACCACGGCGATGCAGGTATCTTACTGGGCAGCCCGATTAAAGACGGAGATAAAGTAGTTATTATTGAAGACGTAACAACTTCCGGTAAATCCATCGAAGAAACATTTCCGATTATTCAGGCACAGGGCGATGTGACAATCAAAGGCTTAATGGTGTCTTTAAACAGAATGGAACGTGGCAAAGGCGAAAAGAGTGCCCTTGTTGAAATTCAGGAAAAGTACGGTTTTCCGGCAAATGCAATTGTCAGCATGTCAGACGTTGTAGAACATTTATACAACAAGCCTTGCAACGGCAAGGTGGTTATTGATGATGAAATTAAGGCTGCCATTGACAAGTATTACGAAGAATACGGTGCGAAGGAAGCATAAGGAATTAGTAGCGGAATAAGTAGGAGAAGTATGAACAAGCCATAAACGAAAGCTTGTTCATACAATAGTATTGTGCCGCAGGTGTCACAATACTGATTTTATCGAAGAATTGAATAAATGAGGAGTAGTATGGACGAAAAGTTATATAAAAAAATCAAGTCAATTGGCGCCGGGAATATTGTTTTTGGCATTATTTCAGTCGTATGTGGTGTTACAACAGGAGTTTTGCTGATTGTAAATGGTGCAAGACTTCTGGCACATAAATCCGACACATTATTTTAAGCGTATCAGGAAGGTATGGGCATTGTGTGAAAAATAGAAAAATGAAAAAGACATTGAAATGGCTGATTTTTATTGCGTATATTGCTGCACTGGTATATTTTATGTTCTTTGCGGAAATTCTCGGAAGGACGGATGTATCACGCACGTACCGGTATAATCTTGTACCATTTAAAGAAATCAAGCGGTTTGTTAATCACTTCTGGCAGCTTGGTCTGACGGCGGTGCTTGCCAATATTGCGGGAAATGTGGTAGCATTTATGCCATTCGGGTTCTGCCTGCCGCTGATTGCAGATCATCGGATTAAGTTTTTTGGGTGTATGCTGTATACATTCGGGTTAAGTCTTGCAATCGAACTGATTCAGCTTGTATCTAAAGTGGGAAGTTTTGATGTAGATGATTTAATGCTCAATACACTCGGTGGTGTATTGGGCTATCTCACGTTTTTGTGTTACAAAAAAATGTGTCAGTTTCATAGGAAAAGGAAAAATCATGAAACTTTTAATAAATATAAATTTTCGGATAAAAGCCAGACCTTGGGGGGCATGATATCAACAGTCATGGGATTGGCGGCACTGGTGTCGTTTGGCTATGGCATTTATATTGCATTCCAGGCAAAAGGAAATGCCGGACTCGAGGTAGGAAGCCTTGGACTGCTCAGTTTCATGCTTTCTGTTATTGGGTTGGTTATCGGACTGTTAAGCTTTAAAGAAGAAGATAAGTTTTATACATTTTCAAGAGCAGGTTCCCTGATGTGTGGTATTTTTGCAATATTTATGGTAGCAGTGCTGATGATGGGCATAGTGTGAATAGTGAGGATTTGTAAATGTTTGAAGATAATCTGAAGGAACGATACGGTCTGGCAATTGATCGTATTGCGGAAATTAAAGAAAATTCAGAGATAGAAGATGCCGGACTGGCAGCATATTTTACGTACACGGCAGAATTTCTTTTACTTGTGGATAAATGGAATGAGAAAAGAAAAGCCGGTGGATATGATAAACTGCCATTGGAAGAATTGCAGCACTGGAATACGGTTTTGTATGAAGACATTATCGGGAAACAATATGATAACAGCTTTGCCAATCCGTCTTATGCCTGTGCACGGCTTGGAGAAGACATAGGCAGGATTTTATCGTTTTTGTATACAGAACTGCGCGGGTGTATCGTGTTTGCAGCAGAACAGCGTAAAGCTGATTTTACGGTATTGTTAGAACTTTTTGTTGAATGTTACTGCATTTGCAAGGACGGTGAAAATATTGCGGCACAGTTAAAGGATTCCATTTACTGGTATATGAGTGATTACAGCGATGATTTTATCGAGTACAGGGTGCGGGAGCAGTTAGACCCGTCGCTGGATTTTGCGGTGCGCATTATTATGGACAGCGATTTGACGGATTTGAGATATTTATACCGGTATGGTGAGTATATTACGGAAAATGAACTTCGTACCGCAGCATTTTTAAATACGCTTTCCCAGACAGAGATTGAACAAATGGCATCGACCTTTACGGAAGGATACCGCATCGGATTTGAACTGGGCAATAAAGATATCAGCAAAAAGAAACTGGTTAATATCCGTTACTGCATCGGATTTGAACGGCTGGTAAGAGAGGAAATCCGTCAGTTTGAACAGATGGGCTTAAAGACGACGATATATCGTGCGGCACAGCATTCTATCAATAAGCGCATGCACCACAAAATCGGTTATTACGCAACCAGCCCGAACAAGCAGATGGACTACGACCATCGTTTTGACAATGCGTTGTATTTAGATGCGCAGTTTGTTGAAAGGAAGCTTGGGGCACTTCGCTTTGCATATGAACAGCATAAGGAAGCAGCGGCAGTTTTGGCGGTCCTGCGGTCATGGAAGTGTTCGGCGAAAATCCGTTTGAGCCGGAAGATAAAAGAAGCCCTGCATTTAGATGAAAAACAGCAGAAGCTTTCTGTAAAATATGACAGCGAGTCTTCGGCAGTTGTCAACAAATATATTAAAGGTGAGGAAAGAAGCTTTACGATTATTGCATACCCGCTGCCGGAAATCAGTGAAAATGCGGACGAATATGAAAAAATCTTTCATGAAATCGTGCGGATTAATACCCTCGACTACAATCAGTATAAGGAAATCCAGCAGACGATTATTGATACCTTGGACGGCGCGGAATACGTGCATGTCAAAGGATGTGGTAATAATCAGACGGATATGCGTGTGTCTCTGCAGAAAATCACCAATCCGCAGAAGGAAACGGTTTTTGAAAACTGTCTTGCCGATGTCAACATTCCGTTGGGAGAAGTCTTTACCTCTCCCGTTTTAAAAGGAACAGAAGGCATTTTAAATGTCAGCAGTGTTTATCTGAATGATTTGAAATTTATTAATTTAAAGGTGTCTTTAAAGATGGTATGGTCACGGATTATTCCTGTGATAATTTTGAAGATGCGAAAAAAGGCAGACAGTATTTTAAAGAAAATGTGTTATTGAACCATGACACCCTGCCAATCGGTGAATTTGCAATCGGAACGAATACAACAGCGTATGTGATGGCAAATCAATACGACATTGTATACAAGCTGCCGATTCTTATTGTGGAAAAAATGGGACCGCATTTTGCAATCGGTGATACATGTTATTCCAGAGCGGAGGACAATATTGTATACAATCCGAACGGTAAGGAAATTATTTCACGGGATAATGAAATTTCCATACTGCGAAAGACCGAGCCGGAAAAAGCATATTTTAACTGCCATACGGACATTACGATTCCGTATGATGAAATCGGCAGTATTTCGGCAGTATCGGAAGATGGCAGCGAAACCGTCATTATTGAAAACGGCAGATTTGTACTTGCAGGCTGTGAAGAATTAAACAAACCGTTTTTAAAATAACAGTTTTTGGATTAAGATATTGACGGAAAATATAAAACAAAGTACAATTAAATAATACTACAAATAAAATCAAAATGCAGGTATGAACCGGCAGAATGGAGGAATCAAGTTATGGCAAAAGTAGGAATTGTGATGGGAAGCGATTCTGATATGCCAGTTATGGCAAAGGCAGCAGATATTCTTGAACAGCTGGGAATCTCTTATGAGATGACGATCATTTCGGCACACAGAGAACCGGATGTATTCTTTGAATATGCAAAGACAGCAGAAGAAAAGGGATTTAAGGTTATTATTGCAGGTGCAGGAATGGCAGCACATTTACCGGGTATGTGTGCGGCAATTTTTCCGATGCCGGTCATTGGTATTCCAATGCACACCACTTCTTTAGGCGGCAGGGATTCTCTTTATTCGATTGTACAGATGCCAAGCGGTATTCCGGTTGCAACCGTAGCCATTAACGGCGGTGCCAACGCAGGACTTCTTGCAGCGAAGATTCTTGCAACATCCGATGCAGAACTTCTTTCAAAGTTAAAGGATTATTCTGCGGGCTTAAAGGAAAGCGTACAGAAAAAAGATGCGCACCTTCAGGAAGTCGGTTATAAGAATTATACAAAATAATTATAGATTGAACGCTACAGAAAAATTAAGCTGCAAGGCAGCAGAATGGAGAAAAATGGATTACAAAAAAGCAGGTGTGGATATTGAAGCCGGTTACAAATCAGTTGAATTAATGAAGGAGCATGTGGCAAAGACCATGCGTCCGGAGGTGCTTGGCGGTCTGGGAGGATTCTCAGGTGCATTTTCAATGGATAAGTTTAAGGATATGGAAAAGCCAACACTTGTATCCGGTACAGACGGTGTCGGTACAAAGTTAAAGCTTGCTTTCACAATGGATAAGCATGATACAGTCGGCATTGACTGCGTGGCAATGTGTGTTAATGATATTGCATGTGCAGGCGGTGAACCGTTATTCTTCTTAGATTATATTGCGTGCGGTAAGAATGAACCGGAAAAGATTGCACAGATTGTAAAAGGGGTTGCAGACGGCTGTCTTCAGTCCGAATGTGCATTAATCGGTGGTGAGACCGCAGAAATGCCGGGATTTTATCCGGTAGACGAATATGACCTTGCAGGTTTTGCAGTCGGTGTTGTAGATGAAAAAGATTTAATTACAGGAAAAGACATCAAAGCCGGGGATACTTTAATCGGTATTGCATCAAGCGGTGTACACAGCAATGGATTTTCTCTGGTAAGAAGTGTATTTAAAATTACAGAAGAAGCATTAAATACATATTATGATGCATTAGGAAAAACTTTAGGTGAAGCATTACTTGCTCCGACAAAGATTTATGTAAAGACATTAAAAGAAATTAAAAATGCCGGTGTAAAGATTAAGGGCTGCAGTCATATTACAGGCGGTGGTTTTTATGAAAATGTTCCTAGAATGTTACATGACGGTGTACATGCAGTCATCGAAAAGAACAGCTATGAAGTACCTGCAATCTTTAAGATGCTTCAGAATGACGGTGAAATCGAAGAAAAGATGATGTACAATACCTTTAACATGGGTATCGGTATGGTACTTGCTGTTGATCCGGCAGATGCAGACAAGGTGTTAGCCGCTGTTGCAAAAGCAGGTGAAACAGGTTATGTAATCGGTCGTGTAGAAGCCGGTGAGAAGGGAGTAACTGTATGCTAAGAGTTGCAGTTCTGGTTTCCGGAGGCGGAACAAATCTCCAGGCAATTATTGATGCCGTAAAAGACGGTACAATTACCAATACAGAGCTTGTAGCAGTTATCAGCAACAATGCCAATGCATATGCGCTGACAAGAGCAAAGGAAAACGGGATTGAAGCACTCTGCATTTCTCCGAAGGACTATGCAGACAGAGCAGATTTTCATAAGGCGCTGCTTGAAAAGATCAATGAGCTGAAGGTGGATTTAATCGTTCTGGCCGGGTATCTTGTTAAGATTCCGGAAGAAATGGTACACCAGTACAGCCACCGGATTATTAATATCCATCCTTCTCTGATTCCATCTTTCTGCGGTGTGGGCTACTATGGTCTGCACGTGCATGAAGCGGTGCTTGAAAAAGGTGTAAAGGTAACAGGTGCAACCGTTCATTATGTAGATGAGGGAATGGATACCGGAGAAATTATCGCGCAGAAGCCTGTTATGGTAGAAGAAGGCGATACACCGGAAATCCTTCAGAAACGTGTAATGGAACAGGCAGAGTGGAAACTGCTTCCTGCTGCCATTAATATGATAGCAAATCAGAAATAAGAATATTGGAGAGGTAAAAGATGAAAGTACTTGTAGTAGGAGGCGGCGGCAGAGAGCATGCAATCTGCTGGAAGATTTCAAAGAGCAGTAAGGTGTCAAAGATTTACTGTGCGCCGGGAAATGCAGGAATTGCAGAAGTTGCCGAATGTGTCAACATCAAAGCAATGGAATTTGATAAGCTGGCAGCCTTTGCAAAGGACAATCAGATTGACCTGACGGTTGTCGGTATGGACGATCCGTTAGTCGGCGGTATTGTTGATGTATTTGAAGCAGAAGGTTTAAGAGTGTTCGGACCGAGAAAGAATGCAGCGATTCTGGAAGGTTCTAAGGCATTTTCAAAGGATTTGATGAAGAAGTATCATATTCCGACAGCGGCTTATGAAACATTTACATCACCGGAAGAAGCCAAAAAATATCTTGAAACATCAAAGTATCCGATTGTGTTAAAAGCAGACGGACTGGCACTCGGTAAAGGTGTTTTAATTTGTGAAACAAAGGAAGATGCAATGGCTGGTGTCAACGAACTGATGTTAGATAAGAAATTTGGTTCGGCAGGCAATACCATTGTCGTAGAAGAATTTATGACAGGCCGTGAAGTGTCAGTACTTTCGTTTGTAGACGGTAACACGATTAAGATTATGTCTTCTGCGCAGGATCACAAGCGTGCAAAAGACGGCGATCAGGGCTTAAATACAGGTGGTATGGGTAATTTTTCACCAAGTCCGTTCTATACAGATGAAGTGGATGCGTTCTGTAAGAAGTATGTTTATCAGGCAACGGTAGATGCAATGAAAGCGGAGGGAAGACCGTTTAAAGGTGTTATTTTCTTCGGATTGATGCTGACACCGGAAGGACCGAAGGTATTAGAGTATAATGCAAGATTCGGTGATCCGGAAGCACAGGTTGTTCTTCCGAGAATGAAGAATGATATTATTGATGTATTTGAAGCCTGCATTGACGGCACACTTGATCAGATTGACTTACAGTTTGAAGACAATGCATGTGTCTGTGTTGTACTGGCATCTGACGGTTATCCGCTGGCATACGAAAAGGGCTTTGAAATTACGGGAATGGAAAATTTCAAGGACAAGGACGGATATTATCTGTTCCATGCCGGTTCAAAATTTGACGAAAACGGAAAAATTGTTACAAACGGCGGACGTGTATTAGGTGTTACGGCAACCGGAAAGACGTTAAAGGAAGCCCGTGCCAATGCTTATGAAGCAACAGAATGGGTTAACTTCGACAATAAGTATATGCGTCATGATATCGGCAAGGCGATTGATGAAGTTTAATAGCCCTGAGGGCAGATGAGAAATCGCTTTGCGGCAAAGCCGTTCAGAAATGAGGCTTATATGAAAAATAAATTTGCATGGGGTGAAAATGCCTTGTGCAAATTTATTTGATTTTTACATACAAATTTAGTATGATTAATACGTATGGTATTTTATGGGAGCAAATTAAAGGGGGTGAAGAAGTGTTTTGGTTTAAGAAAAAAGGCGGAAAGCCGAAGGCAGCAATTTTTGTAGATTATGAGCATTGGTATTATGGCTATCGCAACAATTTTCAGATGAAACCCAATATTGAAGAATGGTTAAAAGAACTGGAAGATGAATATGAAATCAGCAGATTGTATATATTTGGAGATTTTTCAAAGTATAATATCGGCATGGATTTAGAACGTCTGAAAAGCCTGACTAAAAATGTAATTCATACAGCGAGTGAAAAAGACGGCGTAGATAAGGATTTTACAGATGTGATTATGCTGGATGCTATATATAGAAGCGTTGCAGATAAAGAAAACGAAGAAGTTTATGTTTTATTTACAGGGGATGCACATTTTACAAAAGTTGTACAGTATTTGAAAGAGTTGGGAAAAAAGGTAGTTATTTATGGTGTGAAATACGGATTCAGCAACAGGTTGAAATCAGAGGCAACCAGTTATGTGGAGATGCCAAGACAGTCACAGGAAAAGAATCATTATAACGAATTAATTCTGACAAGCTTAAACAGATTGCGGAATAAACCGAAAACGACGGTCACATACGGAAAAACAGTAAAGAGTGTTTCGGAATATAATCATGTTCCATATGAGAAGGTTAAACTTGCATTAGATAATCTTTTGAAACAAAAATATATCCTGGAAAAAGAACAGATGGGTTACAGGGGGCATATGGTAACCGTACTGGAAGTGGACTGGGATCGTCTGAATGCAGACGGACTGTGGACAGAAGCAGAGTAAGGAAACAAAAATAAAATACCATAAAGTAAGAAGTATCCGGAAGTGTTTTCCGGGTACTTTTTGCAGTTTATAAATAAGAAATCTGTTGAGTTATTTAAGAAATCTGTTATAATACATAGCATACAGCTATTTTTTATATAACAAAAAGTGGCATGCCACTCATAGCGCTAATATTGAAGAGGTTAAGGGAAAGGGTATCGGATTAAAATGAATATTATAATTGCCGGTTGTGGAAAAGTAGGCACAACCCTGGGAGAACAGCTTGTCAGAGAAAGACATGAGGTAACATTTATTGATACGGCACCGGAATTATTAAAAAAGGTAATGGGAATGATTGATGTACAGGTTATTGAAGGAAACTGTACCGTATATTCCACATTAAAAGAGGCAGGAATTGAGCATGCGGATTTATTTATTGCTGTGACAGACAGTGATGAGATTAATCTGCTCAGCTGTCTGATTGCAAAAAAAGCATCAAACTGTCATACCGTGGCAAGAGTGCGTAACCCGGAATATAATGAAGATATTCAGTTTATTAAGCAGGAAATGGGATTGTCGCTGACAATTAATCCGGAATGGGCAACGGCAGTTGAAATTGCAAGACTGATTCAGATTCCGTCTGCGATGGAAGTGGATTCTTTTGCAAACAACCGGGTGAATATGATTCGTTTTCTGATTCCGGAAGGCTCTGTGCTTGCAGATATGAAGGTTGCTGATGTGGGCGGCGCATTTAAAGGAAGTTTTTTAATCTGTGTGATTGAAAGAAATCATGAAATTATCATTCCAAGCGGAGATGTTGTCTTAAAGAAGGGCGATAATATTTCCGTAATTATGCCCCTTGCTGAGGTTGATAAGATGTGCAAAGAGGTTGGAATCCACACAAGAAATATTAAAAATGTAATGATTGCCGGCGGCGGTACAATGTCTTATTATCTTGCAAAGATTTTGAATAAGGCAAATAAAAGGGTGAAAATCATTGAAATGAACCGTAAGCGCTGTGAACTTTTAAGCGGTCTGTTGCCAAAGACGATGATTATTCATGGAGATGCAACGGACAATAAGCTCTTAGAGGAAGAAGATCTTGCGGCAACAGATGCCTTTGTTGCACTGACCGGATTTGATGAGGAAAATCTCTTTTTATCTTTACATGCAAAAAAGGTTGCCAATGCTAAAAATATTGTTAAAATCAATAGAATCCGTGTTGAAGAAGTCAGTGAAGAATTAAATGTTGGCAGTGTCGTTTCACCAAAGTTTATTACGACAGAATTTATTTTACAGTATGTGCGCGCAATGGAAAATTCAAAGAGTAATAATAGCATAGAAACACTGTACAGACTGATGGATAACCGTGTGGAAGCACTGGAGTTTGTTGTTTGTGACACACCGGGACTGACCGGCGTGCAGCTGCAGGATTTAAAATTAAAAAAGAACCTGCTGCTTTGCTGTATTAACCGTGGCGGAAATATTATTACCCCGAGTGGACAGGACTGCCTGCTGGAGGGAGATTCCGTGATTGTGGTAACGACCCATCTTGGTTTAAAGCGTCTGTCAGACATTTTAAAATAACAGCAACGTGATTTGAAATGAAGATTAGTTTGAATCTGAAATTTGCTGCATTTGCAGCAGAATGGTGAAGAAAGATGAATTATTCAATTATTAGAACAATTTTAGGACATGTCATCCGTTTTGAGGGGGCATTTCTGTTGATTCCGGTAATAATAGCATTAATTTACGGAGAGTCCAGCGGCATATATTTTGCGGTATGCGGGGCAGCCTGTCTGGTGGTGGGAACGCATATGACCCATAAGAAAAGCGGAAACCGTTCCTTTTTTGCAAAAGAAGGCTTTGTGTCTGTTTCATTAAGCTGGATTGTATTAAGTATCATTGGTGCGCTGCCATTTGTATTAAGTGGTGTGATTCCCAATCCTGTTGATGCAATGTTTGAAATTGTATCCGGTTTTACAACAACCGGTGCGAGTATTCTGCCGGAGGTAGAGAGCCTGCCAAAGTGTATGCTGTTTTGGCGGAGTTTTTCACACTGGATTGGCGGTATGGGTGTACTGGTATTTATTTTGGCAATTCTGCCTCTTGGAGGCAGCTCAGAAGTCTATTTGATGAGTGCGGAAAGTCCGGGACCGAAGTTTGGCAAATTGTTGCCAAAGCTGCAAAAGAGTGCAATGACACTTTATGGGATTTATCTGACAATGACAGTGATTGAAATGCTGTTACTGCTGGCAGGCGGAATGTCTTTATTTGATTCCATCTGTACGGCATTCGGTACGGCAGGTACCGGTGGCTTTGGTGTTTACAATGACAGTATGGGCAGTTTTAGTCCGTATCTGCAAAATGTCGTAACGATTTTTATGGTGCTTTTTGGCATTAACTTTAATTTTTATTTCTTACTGCTGGTGAAAGAAGTAAGAGAAGCTTTTGCAATGGAAGAAGTACGCTGGTATCTGATTATTTTTGCAGCCGCAACGCTGATGATTGCAGCCAACCTTACGATTGTACAAGGGGGAAGCCCGTTTTATTACCTGCATCATTCAGCTTTTCAGGTTGCGTCCGTGATGACAACAACCGGTTTTGCAACAGTGGATTTCAATTTATGGCCGAATTTTTCAAGGTCGATACTAGTTGTATTGATGTTTATCGGTGCCTGTGCGGGAAGTACGGGCGGCGGTATGAAAGTATCGAGATATATTATTTATTTTAAAACATTGAAAAAAGAATTATCTACGCTGATTCATCCGCGCAGCGTGAAAGTAATTCAATGTGATGGCAAAGCAGTGGATCATGATACAATCCGTTCAGCTAATATTTATCTGATTGCATATATTTTTATTTATATGCTTTCCGTGTTGTTAATCAGTTTTGATAAGTTTGATCTGACGACGAATTTTACAGCGGTTGCGGCAACCTTTAACAATATCGGACCGGGCTTAAATGTCGTTGGACCGACCGGGAATTTTGCAGGATTTTCCATGTTTTCAAAAATCGTGCTGATTTTTGATATGCTGGCAGGACGGCTTGAAATATTCCCAATGCTGATACTGCTTGCGCCGGGAACGTGGAAAAAATAAGGAGTAGTATGATTTTTTTATTGGAAGAAAAGACGTGCAGGGCGGAGATGTTTTGCACGGAGCAGCAACATTCCATGGCAGAGGCAGGCGGGGAGAAATTCCCGCTTGTTTTTGCGTTTGTGGGAGAATATACACAAAAGCTGCATGACAGCTTAAAAGAAGCAGTTATGCCGCAGATAGAAGCAAAGTCAGACCGTTTGTGCTGGCACTATATGGTCCGATAGAATGGGATGCGGATTATTCACCGTGGTATGCCACGGCATTGCAGGGGCGTGAATTTGCCGGGAATGCACCGCAGTATCTTGATTTTATACAATACCGGTTACTGCCGTATTTAAAAGAAAGCTTTCCACTGTCGGGAGAGGTGTATACACTGGGGTATTCGCTCGGTGGGCTTGCAGCACTGTATTATTACTTTGAACTGGGATTTGCGGGCTGTATCAGCTGTTCTGGTTCACTGTGGTATCCGGGATTTCAGGACTACTGCCGGGAACAGATTGAAAAGAAATTGCAGGAAAAGGAAATGCGGATAAAAGATAGTGTGTATTTCAGTCTTGGCGGCAAGGAAAAGAATACAACAGATCCATCAATGTGCCATATCGAAGAAGATACCAGATGGACATATGAAGCATTTCAGAAAGTGGCGCAGACTACTTTTGTCCATGAACCCGGCGGACATATGTGCAAGGTGGAGCGCAGACTGGCACATGGGCTGATATGGCTGCTGTCTGATAAAAAGCAGCTGCCGGGAAAGCGCAGTCTGCGCCTGCACCAAAATCAGAATTAAATATTACCATTTGTCTTATTTTGTGATTTCCGGCATATAAGTGCGGTAGTGTAACGGCATAAGACTGCGCTGCAGGTCGGTGTTTCTACGTTCTTGAATCGCAATGGTGTTAAAAAAGCAGGACCAGAGCTGCTCCCAGTCTTTTTCATGGTCTGAAACCGGAACGGATAAAAGCATTTCTTCTGTCACACCCCATTGTAAGAAATAAGGTTTTCCAGCCGGGTGGATTGCAGCAAAACGGCGGATGGTATCTAAAATAATCCAGTTTTCAGGCTGCAGCCGGTCGGCAAAATGTGCGGCAAGCACCGGCAGGACATTTGATTTGGGCTGAATACGTGCTGTCAGCAGATTTTCATTGCGTTCTTCAAAACGCACAAAACCAAGATACTTGTGTGCTTCATGCCCGACGGTGCGTGACAGTTCAAAAATCCGGAAAACGTCGGGGTCGTTAAGCCGGTTTAAAATGTCACTGCCGCAGCGGAAGGCTTTTTAAAAGTGATACAGCGTGGAAGCTTTTTTATCATCATCGGAAAGCATCGCCTGATAACAGGTTTCATAAATATCAATAGATAACTTTTGGATGATAGAACGCTGGACTTTCCGGGCAAGGGTTCCATCGCTTTCACTAAAGATATAGGTTTCAAATAAGGACATTGTATCGTTGGTGCGCACACGGACATCAGTATGGCTGGTGCCGTCTGCCCATGCACGGTAAATGGCTGTAAAAATACCGTCAATGGTATCTTCGCAAAGATAAACGGTAACGGGGCATAGTGGTGCTTTGGGTCTGGATGTATACATCAGGCGGTCTTCCTTTCATTGTTTATTGATAACATTCTATTTGTCAGATGATGGTGTATCCATGTGAAAATCATCAAAGAGCGACAATTGCCGGTAGCTGTCATGGTGTTCAATCTGATACCGGTTTAAGGCTTCAACACCGATAATTCTATTGGTAATAAAATCTTCATTCATTCGGATTGGGTAGAGTGTTCTGCCGGAGCAGGTGATAAAATAAAGCGCCCGCTTTAATACAACACCCATCTTTTTAATATCCTTAAAATCCAGTCTGGCACTGCGGCGGGCTTTTACAATGCGCTGGGCAGAGCGGACACCGATACCCGGAACTCTTAGCAGTGTGTAGTAGTCTGCACGGTTGATTTCAACCGGGAACTGCTCTAAGTGCCGGATTGCCCAGTCACATTTGGGGTCTAATAAAACATTAAAATTCGGCTTTTCCTCAGATAGCAGTTCACCGGAATGAAAACCATAAAATCGCATCAGCCAGTCTGCCTGGTACAGGCGGTGTTCGCGTAAGAGCGGTACACCTTTTCCGTCAGGCTGCGCCGGCAGGGCTTCATCGTGATTGACATTGACAAAAGCCGAATAAAACACACGTTTTAAATCATAGTTGTGATAGAGGGCTTCTGCAACGGTCACAATATGATAGTCCGTTTCTTTTGTGGCACCGATAATCATCTGCGTGCTTTGCCCGGCAGGCACAAAGCGGGCTGCTGTCTTTGTAAAGAACGTTGCGGTGGCTGGTATCCCGAAGCAGACAGGACACCTGTGCCGTGGGATAAGCCGGTCTGAACAGGGGCATTTTCTGAAAGTAAACCATGGAAGGCTCCTGTATTCCCAGTGCGAGCTGGCTGGCATGAATACCACGCTGTAACTGCCGCATCGGGGTCAGAATATTTTTACGGCTCTTATGCGGCGCAAGGGTCTTTAAACCATCAGCAGTCGGAAGTTCCAGATTCACACTCATGCGGTCGGCATACCACCCGGCGGTTTCAATCAGGCTTTGAGAAGCACCGGGAATCCCTTTAAGGTGGATATAGCCGCCAAAGTGATATTTCGTGCGCAGCAGCATCACGGTTTCGGTAAGCCGTTTCATCGTTTCATCGGGGCTTACGATAATGCCGGAACTTAAAAACAGTCCTTCAATATAATTGCGGCGGTAAAACTCAATTGTCAGGCGGCAGACTTCTTCCGGTGTAAATGTGGCACGCAGGACGTCATTGGAGGAGCGGTTCACACAGTAGCGGCAGTTGTAAATACATTCGTTGGTAAAAAGAATCTTTAATAGGGAAATACATCTGCCATCGACTGAGAAACTGTGGCAGATGCCGCAAGCTTTCGCATTGCCAAGTCCCGCACCGTTATTTTTTTTATCGACACCGCTGGAGGTACAGGCGGCATCGTACTTCGCAGCATCAGAAAGAATCGTCAGCTTTTTCATCAAATCCATATCTTGTTGAATAATCATAACATTCCCCTTTTTGATTAGAACATTTGTTTGATTTATTATAACACACAAACAAATGTTCGTAAAGTGGTAAATTCTGAAAAAGTGAAAATATGTTCGGGAGTGAAAAAGCAAAGAATGGTTATACTCTTATGGTGCAGATGTATTTTGCGCTGCAAATCAATCAAAAAAGGAGAACCGGGATGAATTCAATTTCAGAAAAAGAATTACTGGCATTAAATGACCTTTTAGGTGAAGAAGAATTACTCATCAAAAAGTTTAAGATGCTTGCAAACCATGCAGAAGACGAGGAAATTAAGGATAAATTTGAACAGATTTCAGAAAGACACCAGAAACATTTTGATTCCCTTTACAAGCAGCTTGGCTAAAACAAAATAAAAGAAAAACGGAGGTTTGTTATGGAACAGCTTTATACGGATAAGGAAGTGTTACAGGATGCATTAACAGCCGAAAAGACGGCAACCAATAATTACAACACGTATGCAAATGAATGTGTGCATGATACTGTGCGCGAGGCAATTTTAAACTGTCTGTCTGAGGAACACAAGATTCAGGAAGAAGTTTTTAATGCCATGCATACAAGAGGACTTTATCCGACACCGGAGGCAGAGGATAAAAAGGTCGATGAAGCAAAGCAGAAGTTTTCATGCACCTATAAATCCCTGTAAGCAGAGGAATTTCCATAAGCACCGTTTCCGGTAAACTTGCAGCAGGCGGTGATGCTTCTTCCTTATCAGAGGTTTTGTCCTGAAGTTTATGAAAAATTTAACAAACAAAGGATGGCATTTATGCTATAATGATAAAAAGATGTCAGGGACAAAAGTCCAGGACAGCGAAACCTAAGGAAGGAGCATGACTTATGGAAGGCTTGGTAAAGAAAATTAAAGGAATTAGAAATGAAATGATAGGATTGTCCATTGTGCTGATGCTGGCGGGAATTTTTATGATTCTGTTCCCGAATACTTCGGGTAATATCATCTGCCGCGGTGTGGGTGCGGTTCTTTGTATCTGGGGTGTGGTTCGTCTGGTTGCGTATTTTAGAAATAATGAGATTCTTGGTTCATTCGGACTGGTTCAGGGCGTTGCACTGGCAGGCTTTGGATTGTATATTCTGATTCGTCCGGGCATTATTGAAGTATTCTTAACCACTGTTTTTGCAATTATCATTATTGTGGACGGTATTTTAAAATTGCAGTATGCATTGGATTTTAGAAAGCTGGATGCCGGTGGCTGGTGGATTGAGGCAGTCTGTGCGGCAGTTATGATTATTTTGGGAATTGTTGTCCTGTTTAATCCGTTTGCAACGGTAGCGGCGGTTATGCTGTTTATCGGTGTGGTCTTTGTATTTGAAGGAGCATGGGATTTAGCTTCTATTTTATACATTTCAAAAATTGCAAAAGAATTTAATAAGTAGATAAGACGCTTAGAAAGGTCAGAATGGAGTAAATTTTGAAATCGCAGGAAGTTTTAAAAAATATGCTGGCAAGAATAGACCACAGGGGGTATCCGGCATATAAAGAATTGCAGGGAATGTATGACTTTGGTGCATATATGCTCTCTATTGACCATGTGCAGGGAGATCCGTTTGCAGCACCGTCAAAGGTACATATAGAAGTGTCGGGACAGAAAGCCGGTTTCCCAAAAGAATATTATGATACAGAGGATAAGCGTACAGCAGTGCAGGATTTTGTGCTGCGCCTGTTTGCAGGGGAAGTTCAAAACTATTCTTTTCAGGCAAAAGGTTCGGGGAAAAGCGGTTTATTATCTGTAAGCCGCTGCGGACAGGAAATTTTATCCCGCTCAGCGTGTCAGATGGATAATCATACAGGCAGTGTGACAGTGCGGCTGGAAATTGGTTTTCCGGCGCATGGAAGGACAATTGATGCAAAAGCACTGGAAAAGATTTTATTCGGATATCTGCCGGAGTGTGTAAAAAAGACGCTGTATTTTTCGGCAGTTCCGGCAAAAGAATTACAAAAAGCAGTCCACCTTGCAGAAGATACGGCATGTCTGCGCAGACAGTTAAAAGAAAAAAATCTGGCGGCATTTGTAGCAGACGGTGCAGTGCTTCCAAGACAGTCCGGGGTATCTGACCGTCCCATGCGGGATGCGTTTCCTTTTCAGTCGCCTAAATCCCTGCGTGTTGAAATGCACCTGCCGCATGCGGGCGTGATAACCGGCATGGGCATTCCAAAAGGCGTGACATTGATTGTCGGCGGCGGGTATCACGGTAAGTCAACGCTGTTAAGGGCACTGGAAGCCGGTGTGTACAATCATATTGCAGGGGACGGCAGGGAATATACGGTGACGGATGATACCGCGGTAAAGGTACGGGCGGAAGATGGCAGAAGCATTCACGACGTGGATATTTCCATGTTTATCCGCAATCTGCCAAACGGAAAAGACACGGTGCATTTTGTTACGCAGGATGCCAGCGGCAGTACGTCACAGGCAGCAGGTGTAACCGAAGCTGTGGAAGCACAGACAAAGCTGCTGCTGATTGATGAGGATACCAGTGCAACAAATTTTATGATTCGTGATGTGCTGATGCAGCGGGTTGTACATGGCAGTCAGGAGCCGATTATTCCGTTTATAGACAGGGTGCGGGAACTTTATGAAAAAGAAGGCATTTCCACCATACTTGTAGCGGGAAGTTGCGGCTCGTATTTTCATAAAGCGGACCTGATTATTCAGATGAACCGCTACGAACCGGTGGATATTACGGAATATGCAAAAACACAGGCAAAGGAATTTCCGCTGGCACAGTCCGAAAATCCGGCATATAAAAAGAGCAGTCATAAGCGCTGTCCGAAGGCTTCAAAAAGAGCAGACGACAGGGTAAAAATCAAAACAACAGGACTGGATACCATCTGTATTAATAAGGAAAATATTGATGTCCGTTATATTGAGCAGCTGGTAGATTCAGAACAGTTAAATGCACTGGGGTATATGCTTGCTTATGCACAGAAACACCTGTTTGACGGTAAAAAGACACTTTTACAGATAACAGATGAACTTTATGAAAAAATTCATCGTGACGGAATTGAATCGATCTGTGGGCTTTCGTATGTCCCGGCAGGACTGGCGCTGCCAAGGAAGCAGGAATTTATGGCGGTAGTGAACCGGTACAGAGGATAAGTGCATTTTATCTTTTATGCATTTAAAGCAGAACTTCAATATTGTTTTTTGTTCCGGACTATTCTATAATAGGGTCAGCAGGGCTTGTAAAAGCAGCCCGGAAAAGAGGATAGTGTATGAAGTTGAAAAAATTTGCAAAAGGCGTATTTGCCATGGCAGCGGTGGCAGCTGCACTCATTTTTACAGGCGGTACATCCGTTACGGCAAAGGCTGCGGTGAACACAAAATCAGATATTGAGATAGCAACGCGTTTGCATAATTATTCCAGAAGTGCAAGTCCGATTGGTTCTTATCTTGTAGATATCGGAAATGGGAATATGATGCGTGTCCAGTTTGATTATGATTCAAGCAATATATATGTTGAATATTACGATTCACAGTATAACGTTACAGGTGTCAGACAGCTTGCCCCGGAACTTCCTATATATGGCGGTTTCTACAGCGGCAGTGATGCTTACTATATTGTAACAGGACAGAAAAATGAGGAAGAATCAGATACGGTGGAATGTTACAGAATTACAAAGTATGACAAGAACTGGAACAGAATCGGTTCAGCCGGATTGTATGATTGTAACACATTTCTTCCGTTTCGGGCAGGATGTGTAAGGATGACAGAAGCGGACGGCTATCTTTTTGTAAGAACCAGTCATCAGATGTATTTGTCGTCAGACGGACTTCGTCATCAGGCCAATGTAACCATTCAGTTTGATGAAAACAAGCTGGTGATTACAGATTCTTATACGGATGTTATGAATTCGAAATACGGGTATGTGAGCCACTCATTTAACCAGTTTATTAAAACGGAAGGAAACCATCTTGTTGCAGTGGATCATGGAGATGCCTATCCGAGAAGCATTGTACTGACAGAATACCAGACAGATTTTACAAATGGTCAGTTTATTTCCAATATGAATTATTGGAAAAATCCTTGTAAATCGACAGACCTTTTTGAATTTACGGGAGAAATTGGAGATAATGCTACAGGTGCATCCGTAGGTGGATTTGAGGTCACAGACAGTGCATATCTTGTTGCAGCCAATTCCATTAATCAGGAAGATACAAGTGATGACCGCAGCAGGCATGATTATCGTAACGTATGCATTGTCGGAAAGTCAAAAAGAGACGGACATACATTTGTGAATTGGCTGACGAATCTGGAAGGTGATTTATCAGCAACAACTCCGTATCTGGTAAAGATAAATGATAATAAATATCTTGTGATGTGGTCCTATCAAAAACGGTCAGTCGGAGCAATAGATTATACATATATTGATGCGGACGGCAGTCAGATCAGCCCGGTATATACCATGAATGGAATGCTTTCAGATTGTGAACCGGTATATATCAATGATACCGTAGTGTGGTATACATCCGATAGCGATGGAAATGTAACTTTTTACGGTGTGGATAGTAATGGAAATGCGTTGGGAAGCCTCAATGGATTGATATATGATGGTGATAACTGGGTGTATTACCGCAATGATAATCCGGATTATGGATATACAGGACTTGCAGCCAATGAGTATGGCTGGTGGTATGTAAGTAACGGGACAATTGATTTTGATTATACGGGACTTGCAGCCAATGAGTACGGCTGGTGGTATGTAAGTAACGGGACAATCGATTTTAGTTATACCGGAATGGCAGCTAATGACTATGGCTGGTGGTATGTAAGCAACGGAGCAATCGATTTTAATTATACGGGAATGGCGGTGAATGATTACGGCTGGTGGTACATGACCAACGGCGCATTAGACTGGAACTATACGGGAATGGCGGTGAATGATTACGGCTGGTGGTATATGACCAACGGTGCATTAGACTGGAACTATACGGGAATGGCGGTGAATGATTACGGCTGGTGGTATATGACCAACGGTGCATTAGACTGGAATTATACGGGAATGGCAGTGAATGACTACGGCTGGTGGTACATGACCAACGGTGCATTAGACTGGAACTATACGGGAATGGCGGTGAATGATTACGGCTGGTGGTATATGACCAATGGCGCGTTAGACAGGAATTACACCGGACTTGCAGTGAATGAGTATGGCTGGTGGTATATGACCAATGGCGCACTGGATTTAACGTATAACGGAACAGCAGATAATGAATATGGAACATGGAATGTTGTAAACGGACATGTAGAGGTCTAGGGTACACACAGGAAAGACAGGGAGAACGAATTGCTCCCTGTCTTTTTGCACTTTATTCTTTAGCACGTTAAAGTGATTGTAATTCTGCATTTTATTTCAAAGATTGCAAAAGAATTCTGCGATTATTATTCGATAGGTGATTTTATAATAATATGAAATTTGAATTAAAGTACATATATTTATACGAAATACTGGCAAAATGCTAGGAAATGATTTAAAATATATTGGTGTTATGATTAAGAGTGTTGAAAGAGTGATTTGGATAAACAAAATCTTAATCATATAGTATATAAATAAAATGAGGAGGGGAATCTAAACGAAAAAAACATCGAAACAAACACAAAAAATTCTGGGTATAATTGTACTAATAATAATTCTTATCTGGGCAGTACCGTTTATTCATAATGAATTGCTGACGGTATTGCATGGAAAGGAATTTTATAATCGTTATATAGATACAGGTTTTTTTGATGAGAATAGTGAACAGGAATCATGTAAGGTATTGTCTTATTCAAAAAAACTGTCAAAGGTATATTATGTAACACCGGAAAAAGAGCAGGGGCTTATATTATATTTTACCAAAAATGAAAACAACATATGGGAAATGAGCAGCTGGGATTGTATCTGGTCAAAATCGGGAACAGCAGATGGATTCCAGTGGCCATACTTTTGGCAGAATGGTTTTTAGTAACGACACATATTATACAGGGAAAGCAGGGTGAACACGCCTTGCTTTTTCTGTTTAGCACGTTAAAGTAATTGTCATTTAGCATTTTATTTGCTATAATAGATACCAATTACCGTTTTTTCGGTAGATGGGAGGAAGAAATGCAGAGCGAAAATCATAAAAAAACAATATATGCGGCAATATTAGGCGCAGGTACGGTAGGAACAGGTGTCTATAAGCTGTGCCAGGAAATGAAAAGTGAATTTGTACAAAAGACAGGTGCGGATTTAGTCGTAAAAAAAGTGCTTGTAAGAAATGCGTCAAAGAAAAGAGAGGGCATTGAGGATGCAGTTTTAACCGATAACTGGAAAGAAATTATAGAAGACCCGGAAATTGACATTGTGATTGAAGTCATGGGTGGTATTGAACCGGCAAAGACCTATATTATTGAAGCACTGGAAGCCGGAAAGCAGATTGTAACGGCAAATAAGGATCTGTTGGCAGAACACGGACAGGAAGTGATGGCTGCAGCAGAAAAAGCCGGTGCGGACCTTGAATTTGAAGCGGCAGTTGCCGGTGCGATTCCGATTATCCGTCCGTTAAAGCAGAGTATGGCGGGCAACCGTATCAGCGAAGTCATGGGTATTGTAAACGGAACGACCAACTACATTTTAACAAAAATGTCCGAAAAAGGCATGGATTATGCAGAAGCACTGGCACAGGCAACAGAGCTTGGTTATGCGGAAGCAGACCCGACAGCTGATGTGGAAGGATATGATGCAGGACGGAAGATGGCGATTATGGCATCGATTGCGTTTAATTCGCGTGTGACATTTCCACAGGTATATACAGAAGGTATTACAAAGATTTCAGCTGATGATATCCGTTATGCCAAAGAATTCGGCTATGTGATTAAGCTGCTCGGACTGGCAAGAAACACACCGGAGGGCATTGAAGTCAAGGTACATCCGATGCTGATTGATGAAAATCATCCGCTTGCAGGCGTAAAAGACGCATTTAACGCAGTGTTTGTACATGCCGATGCGATGGATGATGCAATGTTTATGGGCAGGGGCGCAGGACAGATGCCGACAGCCAGTGCAGTGATGGGTGATGTTGTGGATGTGATGAGAAATCTTGTCTATAATTGCTGTGGCAGAGTGGGCTGCAGCTGTTACAAGCAGCTTCCGGTCAAGCAGATTGGTGAAACAAAGAGCAAATTCTTCCTGCGGATTCATGCACAGGACAAGCCGGGTGTTCTTGCCAATATCGCAAGTGTCCTCGGCAACAACGGTGTCAGCATTGCGCAGGTTGTACAAAAGAGCCGTAAGGGCGGTATCGCGGAACTGGTGATTATTACCGATGAAGTACAGGAAAATAACTTCAATGATGCAATGACCATTTTTAGCGGAATGTCTGTTGTAAAAGAAATTTCAGGTGTAATCAGAGTTTATTAAGGTGGAAAAATGGCAGTAAAATATTATGCAGTAAGAAAGGGAATTAAACCCGGCATTTATAAGGACTGGAATACGTGCAAAGCAATGGTGACGGGATTTTCCGGTGCACAATATAAAAGTTTTACAACCCTGCAGGAGGCAGAGGCGTATATTAAAGAAGATGCAGAAACAGCGCAGGCTGGAAAAGAACCGGAAGTTTATGCGTTTGTCGATGGTTCATTTAACCAGAAGACACATGTATACGGTTATGGTGGATTTCTTGTCCATGACGACGTTAAAGAAGTACTGCAGGGGTCCGGCAAAGATGCGGACATGGCTTCCATGAGAAATGTGGCAGGCGAGGTGCTTGGCAGTATGGCGGCGATTGAAAAAGCCGTTGAACTCGGACTGGAAGAATTGTCCATTTATTATGATTATATGGGAATCGAAATGTGGGCAAAGGGACTGTGGAAGCGCAATAAAAAGGGAACAATTGCCTACTACGATTATGTGCAGTCTGTAAAAATCAGATTACGCTGCATTTTATCAAAGTAAAAGGACATTCCGGGGTTGCCGGAAACGAAGAGGCAGACCGGCTTGCAAAACAGGCAGTCGGGATTGTTTAGAGTAAAAGCTGCATGAAAATGTGGTGGAGGTAAAATGGGTAGATTAACAATTGCAACGAAATTTAATATGGCGCGGCTGTTACAGTTTGTTTTTCCGGCAGTTGCCATGATGATTGTCACTTCGATTTATGTCATGACGGACGGTATTTTTATCAGCCAGTTTGCAGGAAGTGAACAGCTTTCGGCGACCAATATCGTGTATCCGGTGGTGTATCTGTTAAACGGAATCGGTGTCATGCTTTCTATGGGCGGCAATGCCATTGTGGCAAGGCTGCTCGGTGAAGGAAAGGGCAGTCTTGCCAGACAGCGGTTTACACAGCTTGCATTTTTTACAGTGGTTTCGGGTGTGGTGCTGGGAATTCTTTTTGCACTGACAATGCGTCCGATTTCACTGGCGCTTGGCGCAAAAGGAGAACCGCTGGTTACGTACTGTGTGCAGTATGGCACAATCATGGCACTTGGCGCGCCGTTTTCCATGTTACAGATGTTATTCATGCCGTTCTGGACGACGAATGATAAGCCGAAGTACGGACTGATTTTGTCGCTGACCTGCGGATTCAGCAATATCTGTCTGGATTACCTGTTTGTAAAATGTGCGGGCTTCGGACTGATGGGGGCGGCATTTGCAACTGTTATCAGTTATGGTATCGGTGCGGCTGTGCCGGTGATTGTATACAGCCGGAAGAATCTCAAACTGTATTTTGAGAAGTTCCGGTGGGATACGTCCTTTTTGTTAAAGGCGATGAGCAACGGGGTATCGGAAATGGTGACGAATATCGCAAGTGCGGTGACGACATTTATTTTTAATATCATTCTGATGCGCCTTGCGGGTGCAAACGGTGTTGCGGCGATTACGGTGCTTCTATATGCACACTTTCTGTTTTCGTCCGCGTATATGGGCTTTACAAATGGTGTTGCACCGATTTTTAGCTATAATTACGGCGCGGGCAATTATGCGGATTTAAAAAGGCTGTTTGCAATGTGTATCCGGATTCTTCTGGCAGCAGGCGTTGTGATATTTGCAATATCCCAATTAGCAGCTGGATGGACAATGCGCATTTTTGTCGGAAATAATACAGCGTTATATGAAATGTCGCTGTCCGGTTTCAGGCTGTTTGCGGTTTGTTTTTTAGTAAACGGCATTAACATTTTTGCATCGGGATATCTTACGGCACTCGGCAACGGACGGGATTCTGCGGTGGTGTCGATTCTTCGTACACTGATTGTTGAGGTGATAGCGATTGTCGGACTGGCATATCTGTTTGGAATAAACGGCGTGTGGATGGCAATTCCGGTGGCAGAGTTTGTGTGTCTGTTTGTTTCGGTGTATATGTTTCATAAGAACAAAATACATATTTGATGATATTGCGAAAGAAAGTTTTAATCAGGAAAGGATAAGGGAAAATTCATGTTAGATACCATTAATACCGCATTGACAACGATTGATGATTTTATCTGGGGACTGCCGCTTATTATAGCGATTCTTGCAGTCGGACTTTTTATGACATTCCGTTTAAAAGGACTTCAGGTAACGAAATTTCCGTTGGCGGTCAAAGAACTGTTTTCAAATGAGAGAAGCGGCGAAGACGGAGAAGTATCCAGTTTTGCGGCATTGTGTACGGCACTTTCGGCAACCATCGGTACGGGAAATATCGTCGGTGTTGCAACGGCTATGGTAGCAGGCGGTCCGGGCGCGCTGTTCTGGATGTGGATTGCGGCGATTGTCGGAACAGTTACCAAATATTCAGAATGTCTTCTTGCGGTGAAATACCGCGTTGTCAATGAAGACGGTCATATCTTAGGCGGACCGTTCTATTATATTGAAAACGGCATGGGACACAAGTGGAAGTGGCTGGCAAAGATTTTTGCATTTTTCGGTGTAGGTGTCGGTCTTTTAGGTATCGGAACCTTTACACAGATTAATGGTATTACCAGTGCAGTCAACGGATTTTTTGATGCCAATAACGAATGGACCGTTGATTTATTTGGAAGAACGTATTCATGGACTGTTGTTATTACGGGTATTTTACTGACCGTCTGTGTGGCACTTGTTATTATCGGCGGAATCCAGCGTATTTCTTCCGTAGCACAGGTAATTGTGCCGTTTATGGCAGGCTGTTATGTGGTTGCGGTTGTTTTGATTCTTATTTTTAATTTTACGGCAATTCCGGGCGCACTGGTTGAAATTGTGCAGAGTGCCTTCGGTCTGCGTGCGGTAACGGGCGGAACAATCGGCGGTATGCTTATGGCAATGCAGATGGGTGTTGCCCGCGGTATCTTTTCAAATGAAGCCGGACTTGGTAGTGCGCCGATTGCGGCGGCAGCAGCCAATAGTGATTCACCGGCACAGCAGGGCTTAATTTCCATGACGGGAACGGTTATTGATACCATTATTATCTGTACGATGACAGGTCTTGCCATTACAATTACAGGTACATGGAACGTCGGCTTACAGGGTGTTGCGGTTACAACGGCGGCATTTCAGCAGGGACTTCCGGTTCCGGCTAAGGTATCGGCATTTGTCCTCATGATGTGTTTGGTATTCTTTGCATTTACAACGATTCTCGGTTGGGATTATTACAGTGAAAAATGTCTGGAATATCTAGTCGGCGGCAGACAAAAGGTTGTAAAAGGCTACAGATGGCTGTATATTGTATGTGTATTTATCGGACCGTTTATGACGGTATCTGCGGTCTGGAAAATTGCAGATATTTTCAACGGCTTAATGGCGATTCCAAATCTGATTGCCATTGTGGCATTAAGCGGTGTAGTAGTTGCGGAAACCAGGAAATATATGGAACAGGTTGCGCAGGGTGAACGTGCCGGAGCCAAAAAGAAGGCAAAGGGCATGGAGAATGCACAGGAAAGCGAGGTAGTGTCAAATGAGTAACAATGCGGTATTAGACAATATTTTAACAAGAAGAAGCTGCCGGGCATATACAGACAGACCGGTCAGCAAAGAAGACTTAGATACTATTTTAAAGGCGGCAATTTACGCACCGAGCGGCATGAGCCGACAGTCATGGCAGTTTACGGTAATCCGTAAAAAAGAAAACATACAGGAACTGGCAAAGGTGGTAAGGGAAACGTTAAACCGCCCGGAAAGTTACAATTTTTACGACCCGGATGTCATTATTCTGGCATCCAATGAAAAAGACAATACAAACGGACTTGCAGACTGTGCCTGTGCAATGGAGAATATGTTCCTGATGGCACAGGAGCTTGGCATTGGTTCCTGCTGGATTAACCAGTTAAAGGAAATCTGTGACGAGCCGCAGGTACGTGCCGAATTAAAGAAGTTCGGTGTGCCGGACAACCATATCGTATGGGGCATTGTAGACTTAGGTTACGCGGCACAGGAGCCTGTCTGCAAGGAAAAGAATGAAAATGTTATTGTATTTGCAGATTAAAGCTGCGGAAAGGTGCGTATGGAATTAAAAATTTTGCACTGGTTTGAAGAACTGCATAATCCGGTGCTGGATTTTCTGATGTATCAGATTACCTGTCTTGGAAACGGCGGATTGATCTGGCTGGTGATTGCGGCGGCAATGCTGTTTGTGCTGCCGAAGCGTTACCGGAAAACCGGTGCGACCGTGGTTGCGGCACTGCTCATTTCGCTGGTTATCTGTAACGGCATCATGAAAAATCTGTACCAGCGGGTGCGTCCGTTTCATGCAGACCCGACCTTTGAAAATCTCTACCGGGTCTTTGACAGGATTTACGACTGGTCATTTCCGTCAGGACACACTTCTGCCTCCTTTGCGGCGGCGGTGGCAATCCGCCTGTGGAATAAAAAAGAAGGCATCGGCGCACTGGTGCTTGCGGCACTCATTTCATTTTCAAGATTGTATCTGACGGTTCATTATCCGACCGATGTACTGGCAAGTGTCGTATTCGGTTCGGCATACGGCGGGGCAGCTTATCTGCTTATGAAAAAGGTGCTTGAAAAGCCGGGCAGACTGCGGAAAGTGCTGGTGGAAGGCGCATCGTATAAAACATTGTGGAAAAAATAAAGAAATAGCACTTGACGGTAAAGACCTCAAGTGCTATTTTTAGTTCATAGGTTAGTTACTTAACTAATTAACTATGTAACTGCGCAAGATAAAATAACATTCATGCGATTGATGTAAGTAGGAGCAATTTTTATATCCGCCGGTGTGCGGTTAAATAGCATAAGGAATGAGGAGCAGAATGAATGAGATTTTAACACAGGAAAAGTCAATATATATCCAGATTAGTGAAATGATTGAAACGACATTTTACGGGATATACTCTGCGAAGAAGAACGGGTGCCGAGTACGAATGAACTGGCGAAGCTGTATGCCATTAATCCGGCAACTGCCGCAAAGGAATTAACATTCTGGTTGAAGCAGGATTGTATACAAGAAAAGAGGGATTGGTATGTTTGTGGCGAAGGGAGCAAAGGAAGTGATTCAAAAACGAAAAGATGCATTTTATCAGGACTATATTGCGTCCATGCTTGCTGAGGCGCAGAGCCTTGGCATCACGAAACAGGAACTGGTGCAGATGATTATGGAGGGAAAGTAAATGGAGAATTTGATTTGTAAAAATGCAGGAAAAAGCTATAAAGGAAAGACAGTTTAAAAAAAAGTGAATCTGGAGCTTGAACCGGGTAAGATATACGGACTGATAGGAAGAAATGGTGCGGGAAAGACGACACTGTTATCCCTGATGTCCGCCTAGAATCCCGTATCGGGTGCAGGCAGCAGGTGACACAATTCTAAAATTTATCGGAAAAGTTTCATAAAAGAAGATATTGACATTGGGCGGTTGTGTGATATTATGTAAATGGCTTTTGTAAAAACATTTTACAAAACGTTGAAATGAAATCAACAGGAAGAAAGGAAGATTTACATGAACACAGAAACGACATGCGTTGAAAAACAGCCTTTGACAGATGCTTACCTTGAAAAAATGAATGCGTACTGGAGAGCGGCAAACTATTTATCAGCAGCCCAGCTGTATCTGCTGGATAATCCACTGCTTCGCGAACCGTTAAAGCCGGAGCATATCAAGAAAAAGATTGTCGGACACTGGGGAACCGTTCCGGGACAGAATTTTGTATACTGCCACATGAACCGTGCGATTAAAAAGTACGACCTGGATATGGTATTGATTTCAGGTCCGGGACACGGCGGCAACTTCTTTGTATCCAACTCTTACTTAGAGGGTACATACAGTGAGGTTTATCCGAATGTCAGCGAAGATATGGATGGATTAAAAAAGCTGTGTAAGCAGTTCTCGTTTCCGGGCGGTATTTCAAGCCATGTAGCACCGGAAACACCGGGTTCTATTAATGAAGGCGGTGAGCTGGGTTACTCCATTGCACACGCTTTTGGTTCTGTATTTGATAATCCGGATCTGATTACAACCTGTATTGTTGGTGACGGTGAAGCAGAAACAGGCCCGCTTGCAACAGCATGGCATTCCAATAAGTTTTTAAATCCAGTAACAGATGGTGCAGTGCTTCCGATTCTTCACTTAAATGGATATAAAATCAGCAACCCGACAATTTTCTCACGAATTTCACATGATGAGATTGAAAGCTTTTTCCACGGCTGCGGCTGGAAGCCTTATTTTGTAGAAGGCGATGACCCGATGACGATGCACCGCAAAATGGCAGAAACCGTGGATACGGTTATTGAAGAAATCCATCAGATTCAGAAGGAGGCAAGGGAAAACGGCAAGACTGAAAGACCGTTCTGGCCGATGATTGTACTTCGTACACCAAAGGGCTGGACAGGACCGAAGGTTGTAGACGGAAAGGAAATCGAAGGAACATTCCGTGCGCATCAGGTTCCGATTATGATGGATAGACCGGAACATTTACAGATGTTAGACGAATGGTTAAGAAGCTACAAGCCGGAAGAACTGTTTGATAAAGAAGGAAGATTGATTCCGGAATTAAAGGCACTTGCACCGGAAGGGGATTCAAGAATCAGTGCCAATCCGCATGCAAACGGCGGTAAACTGTTACGGGATTTACGCCTGCCTGATTTCAGGGAGTATGCAGTAGATGTTCCGTCACCGGGTGCTAAAGAAGGTCAGGATATGATTGAGCTGGGCGGATTTATCAGAGATATTTTTAAGCTCAATGAAAAGACCAGAAACTTCCGTATCTTTGGACCGGACGAAACGATGTCTAACAGACTGGGTAAAATTTTTGAAGCAACCAACAGGGATTGGAACAATGCATTAAAGGACAATGATGAATTCCTTGCAAAAGACGGACGTGTTATGGACTCTATGCTGTCAGAGCATATGTGCGAGGGCTGGCTGGAAGGTTATCTTTTAACAGGACGTCACGGTTTCTTTGCAAGCTACGAAGCATTTATCCGAATCGTGGATTCCATGGCGGCACAGCATGCAAAATGGTTAAAGGTATGTTCACAGCTTCCGTGGCGCCAGTCTATTGCCTCATTAAACCTCATTTTGTCTTCTAATGTATGGCAGCAGGACCACAACGGATTTACACATCAGGACCCGGGCTTCTTAGACCACATTGCCAATAAGAAAGCAGACGTTGTCAGAATGTATCTGCCACCGGATACAAACTGCCTGTTATCTTGCTTTGACCACTGTATCAGAAGCCGTGATTATGTCAATGTACTGGTAACTTCAAAGCACCCAAGACCACAGTGGCTGACCATGGAACAGGCTGTAAAGCACTGTACACAGGGTGTCGGTATCTGGGAGTGGGCAAGCAATGACCAGGGACAGGAACCGGACGTAGTTTTAGTCGGCTGCGGTGAAACACCGACCATGGAAGCCCTTGCGGCAGTCACCATTCTGCGCGACAATCTGCCGGAATTAAAGATTCGTTTCATCAATGTTGTCGATTTGTTTAAATTGCAGTCCAATACACAGCATCCGCATGGATTGTCTGATACGGACTATGATGCACTGTTTACAAAGGACAAGCCGATTATCTTTGCATTCCACGGCTATCCGACACTGATTCATGAACTGACATACTACAGACACAACAGAAATCTGCACGTATTCGGCTATCAGGAAGAAGGAACGATTACAACACCGTTTGATATGCGTGTCCAGAATGAAATCGACCGTTTCCATCTGGTAGAAGCCACTGTCAATGCGCTGCCGCAGCTTGGAAACAAGGGCGCGTACCTGCTTCAGAAAATGCGTGACACACTTGTAGCACATAAGCAGTACATCAGCGAGTACGGCATGGATTTACCGGAGGTACGCGACTGGAAGTGGCATACACCGGAAAACAACGATTAAAATGAATAAAAATTCATACTTTATTCATAAAAAAACAATAGAAAATGATTGAAAAACATTGACATAGGTGTTAAAATAATAAAAGCTTTTAAAAAACACTTTTCTAAAAGCTCTAAAGTTTAACAACCTATGTCAATGTTGTATTTGACAGAAATATTTATCTGAAATGGAGAAACGATGGAAATTATCAGTGTGAAAGAAAAGGAATTTAAGGAGTACGGAAAGGTTATTGAGGGGCTGGACGTAGCGCAGCTTTTACAGAAAATGCAAAAGACACCGTTGCCGGACGATGTCATTTACGAACCGTCTGATGCATCCCTTGAAGCGCTTGAGGTGTGTGAAGTTTTAAGGAGAAGCGTATACGGCGGACTGCCGGTACAGATTGGATACTGTAACGGACACAACGAAAAGTTGAACGGTTTAGAGTATCACAGAAGCTCAGAAATCAATATCGCTGTGACCGATATGATTTTACTGCTTGGAAAACAGCAGGATATAGAGTCAGATGACACGTATGACACCGCAAAGGTTAAAGCCTTTTTTGTACCGGCGGGAACGGTGATAGAAGTTTATGCGACAACCCTGCACTATGCACCGTGCGGTGTAGATAAGAAGGGTTTCCGCTGTGTGGTAGTGCTTCCGAAAGGAACAAATTATCCGATAGAACAGCCGCATTTATTAAAAGAAGATAAGCTTTTAGCTGCGTCCAACAAATGGCTGCTGGCGCATGAAGAAGCAAAGATAGCAGGCGCATTTAACGGGCTGAAAGGTGAGAACATTTCCATCGGAAATCTGTAACAGTAAGGTGAGAACATTTCCATCGGAAATCTGTAACAGCACAGACGGCAAAACAGCCGGTTTAAAAAGTAAATGCAAAAAACAAATGTTAAAAATAAAAAACATCAGGAAAATCAGAAAATATAAGGGTGCCGCAGTGTCGGCGGAATGGAGGACAAAATGAATAATATGCCAGAAATGAAGGTCGGAATCGTCGCAGTCAGCAGAGATTGTTTCCCGGAATCTCTTTCCGTAAACAGAAGGGAAAATTTAGTAAATGCATATACACAAAAGTATGGAAAAGACGACATTTACGAATGTCCAATCTGTATTGTTGAGAGTGAAATCCATATGCAGCAGGCATTAGAAGATATTAAAAAGGCAGGCTGTAATGCGCTCTGCGTATACCTTGGCAACTTCGGACCGGAAATTTCAGAAACCATGCTCGCAAAGTATTTTGACGGACCGAAAATGTTTGTTGCGGCGGCCGAGGAAACCTCCGCAGACGGCGGACTTGTACAGGGCAGAGGTGATGCATACTGCGGTATGTTAAATGCAAGCTACAACTTAAAACTGCGTAATGTCGGCGCTTACATACCGGAATATCCGGTCGGAACCGCAGAAGAATGTGCAGACATGATTCATGAATTTTTGCCGGTGGCACGTGCAGTATATGGACTCAATCACTTAAAGATTATTACTTTCGGTCCGCGTCCGACGAATTTCCTCGCCTGCAACGCACCGATTCAGCAGCTCTACAACTTAGGTGTTGAAATCGAAGAAAATTCAGAACTGGATTTATTTGAAAGCTTTCACAAGCACGCAGGTGATGAGAGAATCCCGGCAGTTGTAAAGAGCATGGAAGAAGAACTCGGCACAGGCAACAAAAAGCCGGAAATATTAAACAAGCTTGCACAGTATGAACTGACACTGCTTGACTGGGTAGAAGCCCATAAAGGCTCCAGGGAATTTGTGGCAATTGCAGGAAAATGCTGGCCGGCATTCCAGACACAGTTTGGTTTTGTACCGTGTTATGTCAATTCAAGACTGACTGCCATGGGAATCCCGGTTTCGTGTGAAGTCGATATTTACGGCGCATTAAGCGAATTTATCGGCTACACGGTAAGCAAAGACGTTGTAACACTGTTAGATATTAACAATTCCGTACCGGCAGACATTTATAACGAAGATATCAAAGGAAAGTTTGACTATACACAAAAGGATACGTTTATGGGCTTCCACTGCGGCAATACGGCGGCATGCAAGCTGTCCTTCCATGAAATGCGCAATCAGATGATTATGGCACGCTCCCTGCCGGAAGAAGTAACAAACGGTACATTAGAAGGGGATATTGTTCCGGGCGACATTACATTCTACAGATTACAGGGAACGGCAGAAGGCGGTATCCGTGCTTACATCGCACAGGGCGAAGTCCTTCCGGTAGCAACAAGGTCTTTTGGTGCAATCGGTATTTTTGCAATTCCTGAAATGGGCAGATTCTACAGACACGTATTAATCGAAAAGAACTTCCCGCATCACGGTGCGGTTGCATTCGGACATTTCGGAAAAGCCATTTTTGAAGTATTTAAGTATATTGGTATCGAGGATATCGGATTTAACCAGCCAAAGGGCATGCTTTATAAGACGGAAAATCCGTTTGGCTAAGATACCATAGATAAAAATATACGGCCGGTTTATACCGCAGGCGCATGAACCGGCGCAGATAAAAATGCCTGTGGAATGGAGAAAAATATGTATTATATTGGTGTGGACTTAGGGACTTCTTCTGTAAAGCTTCTGCTTATGGATAAACAGGGAACGGTTGTAAAAACGGTTTCAAAAGAATATCCGATTTCGTTTCCAAAGCCCGGCTGGTCAGAACAGAATCCGTATGACTGGTATGAACAGTCGGTTGCGGGAATCCGTGAACTGACAGTGGGCATAAAGAAAGAAGAAGTGGCAGGTATCAGTTTTGGCGGACAGATGCACGGACTGGTAATTTTAGATGAAAATGATAAGGTGATTCGCCCGGCAATCCTTTGGAATGACGGCAGAACGACAAAAGAATGTGAATATTTAAACAATACAATCGGCAAAGGAAAGCTGACAGAGTACACGGCAAACATCGCATTTGCGGGATTTACGGCACCGAAGATTTTGTGGGTACGGGAAAATGAACCGGAAAATTTCCAAAAAATCCGTAAAATCATGTTGCCAAAGGATTATCTGGCATACCGTTTTTCCGGTGTACACGCAACCGATGTATCGGATGCATCCGGGATGCTTTTATTTGATGTCAAAAACCGCCGCTGGTCTGAGGAAATGTTAGAAATATGCGGTATTTCAAAAGACTGTATGGCAAGAGTTTTTGAAAGCTATGAATGTATCGGACATCTGACAGAGGAAGCAGCAGAAAAACTGGGGCTTACAACAGATACGGCAGTCATTGCGGGAGCCGGGGACAATGCGGCGGCAGCAGTCGGCACGGGAACGGTCGGTGACGGAAGCTGTAACATTTCACTGGGTACAAGCGGTACAATTTTTATTTCAAGCATGACATTTGGTGTTGATGCAAATAATGCCCTTCATGCATTTGCCCATGCAGACGGTCATTATCATTTAATGGGATGTATGTTGAGTGCTGCCTCTTGTAATAAATGGTGGCTTGATGATATAATAGGTACAGGTGACTATGCAAAGGAGCAGGAAGGCATTACCGATGAGATGCTTGGCAGCAATCATGTTTTTTATCTGCCATATCTGATGGGTGAACGTTCTCCGCACAACAATCCGCTGGCACGGGCAACGTTTACAGGCATGACGATGGACACGACAAGAACCGATATGACACAGGCTGTTTTAGAGGGTGTTGCATTTGCAATCCGGGATTCCTTTGAAGTGGCAAAAAGCTTAGGTATGAAGATTACCGAAACCAAAATCTGCGGCGGCGGTGCAAAAAGTCCGCTGTGGCGCAAGATGATTGCCAATATTTTAAATATAAGGGTATGTGTACTGGATAAAGAAGAAGGACCGTCCCTTGGTGCGGCAATGCTTGCGGCAGTCGGCACGGGTGCTTATGAAACGGTAGAAGCGGCGGCAGGACAGATTGTCCACGTTGTGGATACGATTGAACCCGATGCGGAAATTGCGGCACGCTACGAAGAAAAGTATCGTCAGTTTCAGCAGATATACCCGGCATTAAAACCGGTGTTTGATAGTATAGCGAAGTGTGAATCCTCCTTAAATTTAAGATGATTCACACAGGAAAATTTGCTTCCGGGCGAAAGCAAATTTTCCTGCTATCGTGACAAAGTCGCTCAGAATGTGGAGAAATGCGAAAATCCTTATATCAAAGATTTTCGCATAACAGAATTGTGCCGCAGGCGTCACAATTCTGAATTTATCGCAGAACTGAATAAATTCAGTTCGCGATTCCTCCGGCATTAAAATGCCTGCGAAGTGTGAATCCTCCTTAAATTTAAGAGGATTCACACAGGAAAATTTGCTTCTGGGCGAAAGCAAATTTTCCTACTATCGTGACAAAGTCGCTCGGAATGGAGAAGAGTATGAAGTTTTTTATTGATACAGCGAATGTAGAGGATATTAAAAAGGCGAATGATTTAGGGGTGATTTGCGGGGTGACGACGAATCCGTCACTGATTGCAAAAGAAGGACGGGATTTTAAAGAAGTCATTCAGGAGATTGCATCTATCGTAGATGGACCAATCAGCGGGGAAGTCAAAGCCACGACAACCGATGCCGAAGGCATGATTGCAGAGGGCAGGGAGATTGCCGCAATCCATCCGAATATGGTTGTTAAAATTCCGATGACGGCAGAGGGCTTAAAGGCAACCAAAGTATTATCAGGCGAAGGCATCAAGGTCAATGTCACTTTAATCTTTTCAGCCAATCAGGCACTGCTTGCAGCAAGAGCGGGTGCGGCTTACGTATCGCCGTTTCTTGGCAGATTAGACGATATTTCACAGCCGGGGATTGACTTAATTCAGACGATTGTAGACATTTTCAGCAATTATGACATTCAGACAGAAATCATCTGTGCAAGTGTCAGAAATCCAATCCATATTACAGACTGTGCACTCGCAGGTGCGGACATTGCGACCGTACCGTACAAGGTTATTGAACAGATGATTCACCATCCGCTGACCGATGCGGGCATTGTAAAATTCCAGAATGATTATAAAGCGGTTTTTGGTGAATAAATTCAGTTCGCGATTCCTTAGGCATTAAAATGCCTGCGGAATGGAGATTAGAAGATACAGATAAACGCCGTCTGCGGCATGGAGGAAGTATGATTACAACGGAAAAAATCACAACAACGGACGTAAAACGTTTCAATAAAAACCGAATATTCCGGCTGATTCATTATGCGGATAAGATTTCAAGACAGGAGATAGCGGATATTTTACAGTTATCCCTGCCTACGGTTAATCAGAATTTAAAGCTTTTATTAGAGAAAAATCTGATTGACTTTGTGGGAAATTTTGAATCAACAGGCGGTAGAAAGGCACAGGCAATTACGGTAAACGGGATGTCAAAGTGCGCGGTCAGTGTCAATCTTTCAGATGCCGGCATTAAAGTGTCCCTTGTCGATTTAAAAGGGGAGATTGTCTTTTCGGAAAAAAAGAACATTTCTTTTACGGAAGATGCCGTTTACAGTGAGAGTATTGCGCAGCTTGTAAAAGATGTGATTTCCCGCAACAATGTCGCAGACGAAGATGTTTTGGGTGTGGGAATCACAATTCCCGGCATTTTTGATAATGACAATAAGACAATGGTGTTCTCCCCGACCATGGGAATCCGCAATTATCCGATAGCGGAGCTTACCAAAGCAATTCCTTATACCTGCCGTGCAACCAATATTACAAGGGCAAATGCGTATGCGGAATTCTGGTTTGACAGAAAATTTGAGAATCTGACGATGAATAATGTGGAGGATTTTAACCGTTCTGCGGCATCGGGTCAGTCTGATGCAAAGCTGTACGTCATGCTAAATACAGGTGTCGGCGGGGCATATATCGATAAAGAAAAATTACAGACCGGTGTGCATAACCGTTATGGCGAGTTCGGACATATGACAATTCATCCACATGGCAGAAAGTGTTTTTGTGGAAAAGAAGGCTGTTTTGAAGCGTATGTGTCAGCAAGACGGCTTTCGACGGAGCAGGATTGTACGCTGGATGAATTTTTCAGCCAGTTACAGCAGGAAAATCCGCGTTTTATCAAGGTATTCGAGGAATATTTAGATGATTTGACAACAGGCATTAACAACTTGTATATTATGTGTGATGGAAATGTTGTTGTCGGCGGTCCGGTTGCAAAGTATCTGGTGCCGTATCAGGATAAAATCCGCAGAATGCTGGTTGAAAAGTATTCATTTGATACGGACGGTTCGTATTTCAGTTTTGCACAGTGTACGGCAGAACAGGCAGATACCGGGGCGGCACTGATGTTTCTTGGAGAGTTTATCAGTAATATCTAAGGAGTAGCGGGGCAGATATGCCACGGTGTAAAAAATGATGAATACCATGAAGAATTTCAGAAAGAATTTTAATTTAAAACACTGCGTCATAAGATTTATTATGGCGTGGTGTTTTGTCTGTCTTATAGAGGCAGTATGGATTGCGGTGACGGCAAAAAAGAAGATGAGTACTTTATCGTATGTAGGTGAAGTGCCGGTTGCTTTACATATACTGACGATTGCCGTTTTGTTTGCTGTATTGTATATCTTGTTTGAAAAAATAAAAAATATCCGGACAGAAAAAATGCTGCTGGTACTGGTAACGGTGCTGTATGCATTCACCGCAGTTATTCAGACACCGGATGTCTGGTTTTGTACCGGGATGGTGCTGTTGCTGACATTTACGTTTTCTTATGCGTTTGAGCCGGAAGCCTGTACAGATATCGATATGGATAATACAGCCGGAACGGCGACTCAGGCGGGAACATCGCAAGTCAATACGCAGAAAAAAGGCGAACTGTCCGGCAGAAGGGGTCTGCACATCATTTGTATTGTATCCGGTGTCCTTTTTGTGCTGTTTACGGGTGGCTGTACAGCATTGCGGGTGCTTGCCTATGAAGCACCGAATTTTGACTGCGGGCTGTTTTCGCAGATGTTTCACTATATGAAGACAACATTTACGATGAATACAACCAGTGAGCGTGACCACCTGTTATCGCATCTGTGTGTGCATATCTCGCCGGATTTTTATCTGCTTCTGCCGTTTTATGCACTGTATTCAAAGGCAGTGACATTACAGGTCATGCAGGCAGTGGTAATTGCACTTGGAATTGTGCCGCTGCTCGGGATTTGTAAAAATCACGGCTTAACCCGTATGGAATCCGCATTGACAGTGATTGCATACTGCCTCTATCCGGTAATGAGCGGCGGTTGTTTTTACGATATCCATGAGAATCTGTTCCTGCCGCTGTTTATATTGTCGTTTTTGTATTTTCTGGAAAAGGAAAATTTAAAGGGCAGTATCATCAGTCTGATCTTACTGCTGGGGGTAAAAGAAGATGCGGCGGTGTATGCGGTGTGTATTCTTGTTTACATGCTGTTTGTCAAGAAAAAGACAGGCTGGAAGCGCCACAGTATCATGCTTGCGGCAAGTCTGCTGTATTTTATTTTTACAACGGTGCTTTTGTCGGTCATCGGGGACGGTGTCATGACATACCGCTTTGACAATATGGTGTACGGGGACAGCGGCAGTATGTCTGGCATGATCCGCACCGTGCTTGCAGACCCGGCGTATCTGGTGACACAGGTACTTACACAGGAAAAGCTTGAATTTATCATGCAGACAATGGGCACACTGCTGTTTTTACCGCTGGTGTCAAAAAAATGGTCACGATATATTTTAACAGTGCCCTACATTTTGTTTAATTTAATGTCGGATTACACGTATTTTCACAGCATTTATTTTCAGTATGCATTCGGTTCGGGTACACTGCTGTTTTATCTGGCAGTAGTCAATCTTTCGGAATTAAGACGGGAGCTGCGCGTGCGTGCCGTTCCGATGCTTGCAGCGGCATGTCTGCTGTTTTTCGGGGCAACGGTATATCAGAGAAGCTCGGTTATAGAGCGCTACAATTCGGCATATAATCAGGAAGTTTATGCCAATTTTAACGAAGCACTGTCCCTGATTCCAAAAGATGCCGGCGTGACGGCAACCACCTTTTTGTGTCCGGCACTTTCCGACAGGGATATTCTTTATGAATTGTATTACACTGATAAAACCACAGAGTACATTGCGCTGGATCTGCGCACAGGCAGTACGGATTTTAATGTGGATGATTATTTAAATAACGACCGTTATGAAACCATTTATTATAAGGCATTTCAGATTGCAGTGTTTAGGGATTTGCAGTATAATGATGAAAAATGAGCATTGGAGGAAAGTATCAGCGATGAGAGCATGGGAAAAGAACATTAGGAGAGTAGAACCATATGTACCGGGCGAACAGCCAAAGGTGGATAATGTCATTAAGTTAAATACGAATGAGAATCCGTATCCGCCTGCACCAAAGGCATATGAGGCAGCAAAAGCATTTGATATGGATAAGTTAAGATTATACCCGGACCCGGAGTGTTCTGCACTGGTTCATTCAATTGCACAGTATTACGGCATGGATGATAATGAGGTGTTTACCGGTGTCGGTTCGGATGATGTGCTTGCCATGTGCTTCCTGACCTTTTTTAACTCCGAAAAGCCGGTATTATTCCCGGATATTTCGTATTCATTTTACAGTGTATGGGCGGATTTATACCGGATTCCGTATGAAACACCGGCGTTAAACGACAAGTTTGAGATTGTGCCGGAGGATTATTTTAAGGAAAACGGCGGTGTGATTTTCCCGAATCCGAATGCACCGACAGCCCTGCATATGGATTTGGAAAAAGTCGAAGAAATTATCCGTCACAATCAGGATGTAGTTGTCATTGTGGATGAAGCGTATATTGATTTTGACGGCAGGTCTGCAAGAGAACTGGTTCATAAATACGACAACCTGCTGGTTGTACAGACATTTTCAAAATCCCGCTCCATGGCAGGTATGCGAATCGGCTATGCATTTGGTAATAAGGATTTAATCAAGGCATTAAACGATGTGAAGTTTTCATTTAACTCTTATACAATGAATGCACCGACACTGGCATACGGTGTGGCGGCAGTGGAAGATGATGCTTATTTTAAAGAATGTGTGGAAAAAATTAAAAATACAAGAGAAGAAGCAAAAAAGCAGCTTATGGCACTTGGTTTTACTTTCCCCGATTCTACGGCAAACTTTATTTTTGCGACACATCAGCGCGTACCGGCAAAGACGATTTTTGAAGAATTAAAGAAAAGAAATATTTATGTGCGCTATTTTAACAAGCCGCGGATTGACAATTATTTAAGAATTTCCATCGGAACCGATGCGCAGATGCAGGCACTGTATGCCGCATTAAAAGAAATCGTAAATGCATAGGGCAGAGGGAAAAAGAACGGAGTAAGAAATGGCAGTCCCATTTGAAAACAGAAATTTTCAGAAAGAACTGGAAAAAAAGTTACAGGAATTACAGCAACAGGACGTAAAACATCTTTTACTGCACAGCTGTTGTGCACCGTGCAGCAGTTATGTGATTGAATATCTTTCACGATATTTTCAGATTACGGTGTTTTATTACAATCCGAATATCTCTGCGGAGGAAGAATATCGCAAGCGTGTTCTCGAACAGCAGCGTTTTATCAAAGAATTTCCGGCAAAGTATCCGGTTGATTTTGTTGAAGGTGATTATGAGCCAAGGGTCTTTTTTGATACGGTGAAAGGATACGAACAGTGTAAGGAGGGCGGCGAGCGGTGCTTTTTGTGCTATGAGCTGCGTCTAAAAAAGACGGCGCAGCTGGCGGCAGAAAAAGGATATGACTATTTTACAACCACGCTTACTATCAGTCCGTTAAAAAACAGTGTGAAACTCAATGAAATCGGACTGCGGCTCGGAGAAGAATACGGCGTGCCGTATCTGCTGTCGGACTTTAAAAAGAAAGAGGGCTATAAGCGCTCCATTGAGCTGTCAAAAGAGTATGGTCTGTACCGTCAGAATTATTGCGGATGTGCGTATTCCCGTTGATTTTTCACCGGAAAATGTTATATACTAAAGAGTAGAAAAACCGGATATTCATCATGGAAAACCGCCGGAAAACGGCAGAAATGAGGTATGATTATGGCAAAAAAATTTGCAAAGACATTAGTGGGAATCGGTGCGGCAGCAGTTGCCGGAAAAGTTGCTTACGATAAGTACAAGACCGTAAAGGAAGCTTTTACAAAAGAGGAAAATGAAAGCGTAGATGCAGAAGTTAAAAAGTACAATGCTATTTTTGAAAAGAAAGTTGTAGAAGTAGAAGATGAAGAATTTTCAGGCTGTGAAATCAAGACCGTCGGTGCAAAGGCAGTGCTTGATTTAGGTCTGGCAGTTTTTGAAAAAGACGTTTATATTAACTTTAACAGTACGGCAAGTACACTCACAATTATTCTGCCGGAAGGTGTGAATGTGGCATGTGATATTGAAAAGAGCATCAGCAGTGTGAAAAATCTTGTGGATAACGTCGACGAGGAAGGAATCCATACGGTATATGTCATCGGTAAGGCGGTTGGCAGCAGTATCGAGATTATTCCTGTGAACTTCTATATGGATGATGACGATGATTTTGAAGATACTGATGAAGATATTTTTGTAGATGAAGACAAACAGGAAGCTGCAGCAGAGAAAGAAGCGTTACAGCCATCAGAAGATAGCGAAGCAGACGACAAGCTGGATATTGAAGAAGTTGAATAACCAATGAAGTACAGGGATAAAATCATTGCATATTTAGATACGATAGAGCCGGGGACAGTTTTAAACCTCAACGGACTGTATGAGAAGCAGTTTTATAAGATGTCGCAGGCGGCATTCTTTAAGGCAATGGAGCGGCTGGTGACAGACGGGATTTTACTGCGTGCCGCAAAGGGCATGTATGTCAAAGCCGGCTCGCCAAAGGAAGCACAGGAAGCCGTGTTAAATTACTACTTCGGAGAGAATAACGACAATGGAATGTACATCGGGTATCATTTGTATCACAAGTATGGAATCACGGAAGAAAAAAGTGATGTTGTCGAACTCTATTCCAATAAAATGACAAAGCAGACGGCAAATATCGGCAATATTCATGTGAAAAGAACAACGATTGTATTAAACTATGAGAATACAAGAGTGGTGGAAGCACTGGAGATTTTAGAACATTTTGATGAAATCGAAGGCTTAAACAAACACAAATTTGCACGGTATGCCAGACAGTTTGCAACCGGTTATCAGGATGCGGCGGCAGTCTACGTCATTGAGAATATGAAGTATAAAAAGCGCACGGTTGCGTTTATGAAGAAGATTCTGGATATGTATAAAATGGAAAATTCACTGGGACAGTTTATCAGTTTTGCCACGCGTTACCGGCTTCCGGCAGTACAGCGGGTTGCAAAGTTATAGCCGGCATGATGGCAGCTTTGCCGTGGTATTCTGTAAAAAAATGAATTTAGGGCTTTACAACAGTAAAATATGTGTATATAATACGGGTTATTGCGAGAGCAATAAAAATAAAACATAAGAAGCAGAGTAGGACTGTGCGCGTTAAGTGCCGGATGAACAGGGAGTTGTCATCCGGACGAAAAGAAAGATCTTGCGGTGCACAATCCGCATCCCGCTGCTACATAAATATACATATATACATCGTGTACCTCTTTATGTAGAGCGAAGGCTACTGCAAAGGAGGTATTTTTTATGACAACATTTTACAAAACTTCAAGGATTCTTCACAGGAATTCAAAAACGTCAGGTCACTGGTAACAGCCGCACTGCTGATTGCACTGCATACGGTTTTAGCGTACTTTGTATCGTTTCAGGTGACACCGTCCCTGCGTATTTCCGTTTCGTTTCTGGCAAATGTCGTAACGGGTGCAATGTTCGGACCGGTTGTGGGCTTTATCTGCGGCGGTGTGGGTGACATTGTGCAGTTTGTCATTAAACCGACAGGACCGTATTTCTGGGGCTGGACAATCAATGCAGCACTTGCGGGACTGATTTATGGCGCATTTTTATACAAGAAGTTCCCAAGAAAAGGGAAAGTATTTGACATTGCCTTTTTTATCCGTGTCGTACTGGTGCTGGTAATTGACACACTGCTTGTCAATGTCCTTTTAGGAACATACTGGGTTCATGTGATGTACGGAAAAGGATTTGCATTTTATCTGACGACACGCTTTATGAAAAATATCATTCAGCTGCCGGTAAATATTATCCTCACCTACTATGTCCTGTATTTTGTAAGGGTTATTAAAGAAAAAATAGAATAACGGAAATGAGGTATAGTGTGAACAAGCCATAAACGAAAGCTTGTTCACACGTCAAGTGTAACTTGACGTTGGCGGTATTGTGTCGCAGGCACCACAAAGCCGCTTTTTATCGCAGAACTGAATAAATTCAGTTCGCGATTCCTCCGGCATTAAAATGCCTGCGGAAAAGAGGTATATTATGAAAAAAATTATGATTGCATCGGATATTCACGGCTCAGCATATTATTGCAGACAGCTGCTTGAGCGTTATAAGGAAGAAAAAGCAGAACGCCTGATTCTTTTAGGAGATATTTTATATCATGGTCCGAGAAATGACCTGCCAAAGGAATATGCACCAAAGGAAGTGATTGCAATGCTTAATCCGCTGCGCAATGAAATCCTTTGTGTCCGTGGTAACTGTGATACGGAAGTTGATCAGATGGTACTCGATTTTAATGTATTATGTGAACAGGCATTTGTCGATGTGAATGGAAAAACACTGGTACTGGCACACGGACACAAGCTGGACGAGAAAAATATTCCGGCGTTAAAAGAAGGAGATTATCTGGTATGCGGTCATACACACATTCCAAAGTGCGAAAAGCGCGGTGATTACACCTATATTAATCCGGGTTCTGTGTCTATTCCAAAAGAAGGAAGCGCACACAGCTATGTTATTTTAGAAGATCAATTTTACTGGAAAGACCTTGACGGAAATGTTTATATGACTGAAAGATAATCTACACAATAATTTATACTTTATTAATTGATTTTGTGGATAAGTATGATACAGTAGATATAGTGAAATGATAAAGAAAGGGCGCTGTTTACCGGCGCGTGTACTGCAATGGAAAGATGGAAAGAACGGATGGCACGGTTTATGATTGGCCGTTACGGCATGGACCAGCTGTCTAAGATGGTAAATTATATCAGCTTTGCTTTATTGATTCTTACTTTATTTACACATAGTATGCTGCTGTATATCCTGGCTGTGGGAGGAATTGTATATTCCTACTACCGTGCATTTTCAAGAAATATTTCAAAACGTTACAGTGAAAATCAGGCGTATTTAAAGGTGAAATACGATGTGTTAAAACGGTTCAATCAGTGGAAGATGCGTATAAAGGACAGCAAGACCCACCGCATTTTTAAATGCCCAAGCTGTTCCCAGAAAATCAGAGTGCCGCGCGGCAAAGGCAAAATTCTGATTAAGTGTCCGAAATGCCGGATTGAATTTACAAGAAAATCATAGATTGAAACAATAAAATTGCCAGAACAGTCTGTGACAAAAGCATATAATAAAGAAAAGCAAGAAAGCTGCTGTGCATAGGTGCATAGCAGCTTTTTTAGGAGCAAAATGGCAGACCAGAAACTTGAAAACCTGTTAAATATCAGCCTGCAGGCGACGAAGGAGGAACGGGAAAAGTCAGAAGAACTCGGCATCGGATATGACCCGGAGCAAAATACATGGGAGCTGATTGTGCGCTATACGGGCAGCTTAGACGGGCTGAGAATACGCTATCCGCAGATTCGGATACGGGAACTGTTAAACCAATATGCAGTGCTTATTGTGCCGGAAACGCTGGTAGATGCAGTTTCGCAGGAAACGGTCATAGAGTATGTCGAAAAACCCAAACAGCTGTATTTTGAATTACAGGCAGGCAAAGCTGCATCCTGTATCAATGCAGTACAGCAGGGGATGAATAATCCGTTTGGACTTTTCGGAAAAGGAACGATTGTTGCCGTGATTGATACCGGTATCCGCGCAGAAAGCATGGAATTCCGCAATGCGGACGGCAGTACACGCATTTTAAATATATGGGACCAGACAACCGGAACCGAGTATGACAGAAGCCAGATTGATGAAGCTTTGCAAAATGAAACAAAAGATACAGCAGGTATTCCCGGAGCGGATGTATTAGGACACGGTACACAGGTTGCTGCGATTGCCTGCGGCAGCAGCGGTGTGGCAGCTCAGGCGGACATTCTGGTAGTAAAACTGGGACTTGCGGCTAAGAACGGATTTCCACGTACGACACAGTTAATGGAAGCACTGGATTATGTAGTCAGGAAAGCGATAGATTACGGGAAACCGCTTGCGGTCAACATCAGTTTTGGCAACAATTACGGGGACCATACCGGTAGTTCTCTGTTAGAAAATTTTATTAATGATATTGCAGACAGCTGGAAATGTTCTATCTGCATCGGGAGCGGCAATGAGGGGCTGGGAGCAGTCCATACAGGCGGAACGCTGACAGAAGATATGGAAGAAACGGTTGAGCTTGCTGTCAGCAGTTATGAAACGGGACTTAGTATCCAGATATGGAAAGATTACTGGGACGATATTGCCGTGGAAATCATTGCGCCGTCCGGCAGAAATCTGGGGCGGATTCAGGAGAACAGCCGTGTCAGCCGGATCCGTTATAAAGATATGGAACTGCTTACATATTTTGGAGAACCTTCGCCGTTTAGGATTCGTCAGGAAATTTATATTGATATGATTCCACAGACAGTATATATACAATCCGGATTGTGGAAACTCAGGCTGATTCCGCGTTCTATCCGGAACGGACGATATGATATGTGGCTGCCGGCACAGGGCGCGCTAAACTTTGGGACGGGATTTACAAGCCCTGACAGTGCATCGACATTTACCATTCCGTCTGCGGCGGCAAAAGCAGTGACAGTGGGGGCGTATGATGCGGGAACGGGCAGTGCGGCTCCGTTTTCGGGGCGGGGTTATATCGTGGAAATCGGTGGAAGCCTGATGGTAAAGCCGGAGCTTGCAGCACCCGGTGTTAATGTGCTTGTACCGTCGGTATCCGGCATGGCACGTGTGAGTGGAACGTCCTATGCCACACCTTTTGTAACAGGCAGTGCGGCACTTTTAATGGAATGGGGCATTGTGCGTGGCAATGATGCATTTCTTTATGGTGAAAAATTAAAGGCATATCTGATTAAAGGGGCAGAACCGCTGGCGGGAGCAGCAGTGCCTGATACACAGACAGGCTGGGAAGACTGTGTCTGAAAACAGTCTTCCCCAGGCATAAAAGACATAATAATCAAGATATAATATCCGGGAACTAAAAAGTGGCGTACCACAGTAAGAAGCTGTAGTGCGCCACTTTTTTAATATGTGCTTTTAAATTAAGGATTCATACAGTTCTGTAATATCAGCAACACTGGTTTCCTTTGGGTTGCCCGGACGGCATGCATCATCATAAGCAGACTGTGCAAGGAAAGGAATATCCTCTTTCTTTACAATATCTTTTAAGTTTTCAGGGATACCAACATCCTTTGCGAGCTTCTTAACAGCATCAACAGCAGCTTTGCGGTATTCTTCCTGAGTCATGGATTCAGTTCCTTCTACACCCATAGCCTGTGCGATATATTTATACTTATCACCGGTTGCTTCTGCGTTATATTCCATAACAGTCGGAAGAATAATTGCATTTGCGATACCGTGCGGTGTATCATATAATGCACCGAGTGGGTGTGCCATGGAATGTACAATACCAAGACCGACGTTTGAGAAGCCCATGCCTGCGACATACTGACCGAGTGCCATGCCTTCCCTGCCTTCCGGTGTGTTATCAACGGCACCGCGCAGAGAGCGGAAATGATTTCGATAGCCTTTAAGTGGAACATATCGGATAATTCCCATGCACCGGCAGTAATATAACCTTCAATGGCATGTGTGAGGGCATCCATACCGGTTGCGGCAGTTAAGCCCTTTGGCATAGAAGACATCATATCCGGATCAATAAAGGCAACAACCGGAATGTCATGTGGGTCTACGCACACCATTTTACGGTTCTTTTCTGCATCAGTAATAACATAGTTAATCGTAACTTCGGCAGCAGTACCGGCAGTCGTAGGAACTGCAAAAATAGGAACAGCCTTATTTTTTGTATCAGCAACGCCCTCTAAGCTGCGTACATCAGCAAATTCAGGGTTTTTAATGATAATACCGATGGCTTTAGCTGTATCCATAGAAGAACCGCCGCCGATTGCTACGATATAATCAGCGCCGGAAGCTTTGAATGCTTCTACACCGGTCTGTACATTTTCAATCGTTGGATTCGGTTTAATGTTAGAGTACAATTCATAAGGAAGTCCGGCGCCGTCTAATACGTCCAATACCTTTTTTGTAACACCGAATTTTACCAAATCCGGGTCAGAGCATACAAAAGCTTTTTTAAAAGAACGTCCTTTTGCTTCATCTGCAATGCTTTTGATTGCACCTGCACCATGATAAGAAGTTTCGTTGAGAATAAATCTGTTTGCCATAATAAAGTCCTCTCTTTCTGTTAAAACTTATATAACATCCTTTTGCTTTTAAGAAATGCAGTTTCAGGCACTGCATTTTGCAACAAAGTCATCGTGAAACTGTTTGTAAGGACAAGGACGTCCGAAGAAGAAGCCCTGACTGTAGTCGGGACCGACCTGTTGGAGGCGGATACGTTCTTCTTCTGTTTCAATGCCCTCTACACAAAGTTTCAAATCCAGATGATGTACCATGTCGCTCATTAAAGACAAGAGGTTGTAATCATATTCATTTGACAGTGCCTTTGCAGTAAAGGAACGGTCAATTTTAATAATGTCCGGTTTTAATTCATACAGATAGTGAAAATTAGAATAACCGGTACCAAAATCATCTAATGCAAGACGGATGCCTTCGGATTTTAAAGAACCCCACAGGCTTGTAAAGCGCGGGTCGGATTCCAGCAGTCCGCTTTCTGTTAATTCAATTACGACATTAGCCGGGTTGACTTCAAATTCTTCAATGGCAGCAGCAATTTCACTGATAATGTCACTTTTCATAATTTGAATATAAGAAACATTAATGCTGATCTGAAAATTTGGAATTACCCGCTGGATTTTTTTACCGCAGGCAAGTGCCTGACGCATAATCCATCGTCCTGCCGGAATAATCAGCCCGGTTTCTTCCAGAATCGGAATAAATTCGGCAGGGGAAATCATGCCAAGTTCTGCACAGTGGAAACGCATTAAGGTTTCAGCACCGTACAAAGTGTTGTCTTCAGCGTGAAACAGTGGCTGAAAGTAAGCTTCAAAACCTTCAAAGTGATTTAAAATAGACTGGCGCAGAATTTTTGTAATCTGTTTTTTACGCAGAAAATTTTCATAATCCTTTGAAGTGAAAATTTTGTAACGGTTTTTGCCGTTGCGTTTTGCTTCATTTAAGGCAAATTCTGAAATCTTCATAATATTGGAATAAGACTTTTCCCAGACATCTGCACAATTTAAAATGCCGCCGGAAATTGTAAATACAACTTCATAGTGGTTATCTTCCACAAACTGCTGGAGCTGCTGGCGGATCCGTACATACAAAGCGCAGGCTTCATCGACAGTGCCACCCATAAAATCCACAATGACAAATTCATCTGCGACAATCCGGTAGAGCATCTGACCGGGTTTGATACAGGAAGAAATACACTGTGCGGTCTTTTTTAAGACCATATCGCCGTATTCTGTACCGAATTTTTCATTAATTTCCTTAAAATCATCAAGACCGAGCCGCAGCAGATATCCGGATGGAAAGGCTGCATAATAATCCTCCAGATAAGAGCGGAGACTGGATTCGCCTAAAAGACCGCTGACATCATCGGCTTTTTGTCTGCCTCCGATTTCATTAATACAGCCAATCATATAGTGCGGAACATTCTTTTCATGTACAATATATCCACGGCAGTTAATCCATACAGGCTGCCCTTTTTTATCAATCCAGCGGTACTGCATATTGTGAAAATCTTTTCTGCCTGCAATCAAATCATTCAAATCGGTCTGTAATGCCGCAAGGTCAGGGGCATAGACAAAATGCCGGTGATTTTCAATGACATTGTGAAAAGCAGTTCCCGGAATCGGAAAACGTTCCGCTGCGTGAGGGGAAATATAATAATAGTCATTTGTAAAATCATATACATATAAATGATCATCAATGCAGGGGTTTAATAAATCAATGACTGTACAAATTTGTTCAACAGTCATATCAGGCGATGAATGTTCCATAATAAGCGGCCTCCCTATAGCTAAGCTAGTATAGTTTTATAAATGTCTTTACTAAAGATGATTATATGCCATATTGTTAGACAATGCAATGAAAGAGGAACTTTTGTTAAAATAATCTGAAAATGTTGAATAAATAGAAATTTACATTGCTTTTACATAAAGCACACATAAGTAAAAGTGTGTAAATTTAAAAAATAAAATACATTAAAACAAATAAAAAATGGAATAATGGGTTGAAGTTTAAAACGAAATCTAGTATCTTATTATAAATAAGAAGTTATTAACAGGCATACAAAATCAGGAGGAACATTATTTATGAAATTCAGTGGACTGACAGACCGGGAAGTTGAACATTCCAGACAGCAGTATGGGTCAAATGCAATACCGGATTCACAACCAACGACATTTTGGGAAGCGTTTAAAGAGACTTTTGGCGACCCGATGATTCGGATTCTGCTGATTATCGCAGGATTGATGATTGTTATGTGGGTACTTGGATATGCAGATATTTATGAGCCTGCGGGAACGATTGTGGCAGTATTAATTGTAGCATTTGTTTCGGCAAAGACCAGTGTGGCAAGTGATACAAAGTACAGGGAATTAAAAGGCAGTACAAAAAAGGATCAGTGTAAGGTCTACAGAAATGGTGTCATTACAGTACTTGATGTCGAAGACGTGGTTGTGGGTGACAAGATTCTTTTGCAGTCCGGGGATAAGATTCCTGCAGACGGGGTGCTGCTGTCCGGCAGTCTGCGTGTAGATAATTCTGCATTAAACGGAGAAGCGGAGGAATGTAAAAAAGAGGCAGCAGATGGCAGCACTGCATTTCCGGAGGACATTACAGGCGATACATTTGTCGATGAACATTCACTGTTTCGCGGTGCGGTCGTATTTGATGGCGAAGGAGTGTTGGATGTCCGCAAAGTCGGCTTAAAGACAATGATGGGGAAAATGGCAGAGGAAATGCAGGAGGATGAACCGGATTCTCCGTTAAAGGTCAAGCTTGGAAAGCTGGCAAATCAGATTTCGCGCTTCGGTTATATTGGCGCAGTTGTCATTGCAGTGCTTTATCTGGTACATTTTGTAATTCTTGCAGGCGGGGCGTCCGCATTTTTTGCAATGGGATTTGAAGCGGTGTTTACAAAAATTGTAGAAGCCGTTTCGCTGGCAGTTGTTATTATTGTATGTGCCGTGCCGGAAGGTCTGCCATTGATGATTTCACTGGTACTGATGCAGAATACCAGTAAAATGTTAGACCATAATGTATTGGTAAGAAAAGCTGAAGGGATTGAAACAGCAGGGTCTTTAAATATTCTGTTTAGTGATAAGACAGGGACAATTACAAAGGGAAGTCTTGAAGTCGTGGAATTTTTCACGGCGGACGGAAAAACCATTCCAATAGATGAATTGAGCCGTCACAGTAAGGTAAAAGGCTACGTAGACCTTGCAATCGGCAAAAATACACAGGCAATGTTTGACAGCCGTCATCAGGTTATCGGCGGTAATGCGACCGATCAGGCGCTGATGAAATTTATCGGTGAAAATACATTCCGCGCATTTCAGGAAGATAAGGATTGTCAGGTAACGGCATTTCAGGGCTTTAATTCCAAAAATAAATTCAGCCAGGCAAGAGTGGAAAGCTTCGGCAAGACTTTTTATAAGGGTGCACCGGAGCGTCTGCTTGCAAAGGCAGAAAAGTATCTGGATGCAGAAGGCACGGTTTGTCCGTTAGATCATGCCGCATTAAATGCAAAAATCGATGAATTGGCAGCAAAAGCAATGCGTGTACTAGCATTTGGGTATTCCGGGCGTGAACTCAAAGAAAATGAAATTCAGGATGATGTTGTTCTGATTGGCCTGGTGGGAATCCGCGATGATGTAAGAAGTGAGGCAAAAGAGGCTATCCGGGAAGTACAGGAAGCCGGTATACAGGTTGTCATGATTACAGGCGACAGATTGGAAACGGCAGTCGCCATTGCAAAAGATGCGGGACTTTTACAAAATCCGGAAGATAAGGCGATTTCATCTGCCCAGTTAAATAAAATGTCTGACGAAGAAGTGAAGCGTATGATACCGCATATCCGCGTAATTGCCCGTGCACTGCCAACAGATAAATCCAGAATGGTGCGGCTGTGTCAGGAAATGAACCTTGTTGTCGGCATGACGGGGGACGGTGTCAATGACTCTCCGGCGTTAAAGCGGGCAGATGTCGGCTTTGCCATGGGAAGTGGTACAGAAGCTGCCAAAGAAGCCGGAAAAATTGTAATATTAGATGACAATTTCAAATCTATTAAGGATGCCATCTGGTATGGAAGAACAATTTATCACAATATTTTAAAGTTCTGCCGTTTTCAGCTTGTGATTAATATGGCGGCGGTGATTATCAGTGCCGTTGCTCCATTTTTTGGAGTAGAAGAGCCGTTAAAGGTGACACATCTTTTGTTTGTCAACCTTGTTATGGACGGACTGGGGGCGATGATGCTCGGAAATGAACCGGCGCTTGAAAAATATTTAAAGGAAAAACCGCGCCGCCGCGATGAAAGTATTGTCAGCCCACAGATGATGATACAAATCGGAGTAATGGGAGTGTGGCTGGTTGTTATCAGTTTCTTATATTTAAAACTGCCGTTTTTTAAGCAGTTATTTGCAGTAGACGGACAGTATAATGTGTTGGCACAGCAGCAGCATTTAACAGGATATTTTGTATTGTTTATACTTAGTGCGTTATTTAATGGATTTAATGTCCGTGATGACGGTTTTGGAATATTTAAACGATTAAAGGAAAATCCGGATTTCTTAAAGGTTTTCTTTATTATTATTGCGGTTCAGGCATGCATCGTCAATGCAAAAAGAGTGCCATTTGTGGTATTTGACTGGATTGGTAGTATGTTTAGCTGTGTACCGTTTAGCATGAAAGGCTGGATTGTGGTTGCTCTGCTTGCAATGACCATGATACCGGTAGATTTGCTCCGGAAATGTATTCAGAATACAAAGAACAGATAAAATTAAGAAAAAATGGCGGAAAGTCCGGAAAATAAAAATAGTGAAAACACACTGTTTATGCAGCTTCCCGCCGTTTTTTTAACAATAAGAGGAAATAAAAAAAGAAAAAAATCAAAAAAAGTTGAAAAATGGTGTTGACAAATACCAGACCGGGTGCTATTATAATCAAGTCGCCGCGAGCGAGGGCAACAAAAACAGCCCACAGCGGTAACAAAATAAAACAAATCAACAACGGCTTTTAAGCCGGTATTGATAAACGAACATTGATAACTGAACAGTAAAACAACCCTGAAAATTCTTTGAAATTTTCAATTTACGAACTGACATCAAATAAGAAATTATGAGATGTCGTCCTTTAAAGCAGTAAGTTTTAACGGAAACTAAACTATTGAAGCTAGTTTGTTCAAAACTGGCGGACAAACACTTTTTATGAGAGTTTGATCCTGGCTCAGGATGAACGCTGGCGGCGTGCTTAACACATGCAAGTCGAACGAAGCATTTAAGACGGATTCTTTCGGGATGAAGACTTTTATGACTGAGTGGCGGACGGGTGAGTAACGCGTGGGTAACCTGCCTCACACAGGGGGATAGCAGTTGGAAACGGCTGATAATACCGCATAAGCGCACAGTACCGCATGGTACAGTGTGAAAAACTCCGGTGGTGTGAGATGGACCCGCGTCTGATTAGCTTGTTGGCAGGGTAACGCCTACCAAGGCAACGATCAGTAGCCGACCAGAGGGTGACCGGCCACATTGGGACTGAGACACGGCCCAGACTCCTACGGGAGGCAGCAGTGGGGAATATTGCACAATGGAGGAAACTCTGATGCAGCGACGCCGCGTGAGTGAAGAAGTAATTCGTTATGTAAAGCTCTATCAGCAGGACGATATGACTCCTGCTAAATACGTGCCAGCAGCCGCGGTAATACGTATGGAGCAAGCGTTATCCGGATTTACTGGGTGTAAAGGGAGTGTAGGTGGCATCACAAGTCAAGTGAAAGCCGGGGCTCAACCCCGGGACTGCTTGAAACTGTGGAGCTGGAGTGCAGGAGAGGACAATGGAATTCCATGTGTAGCGGTGAAATGCGTAGATATTAGGAGGAACACCAGTGGCTAAGGCGGCCTGCTGGGCTTTTACTGACGCTGAGGCTCGAAAGCGTGGGGAGCAAATAGGATTAGATACCCTAGTAGTCCACGCCGTAAACGATGAATACTAGGTGTCAGGGCTCATAAGAGCTTCGGTGCCGCAGCAAACGCAATAAGTATTCCACCTGGGGTACGTGCGCAAGATTGAAACTCAAAGGAATTGACGGGGACCCGCGCAAGCGGTGGAGCATGTGGTTTAATTCGAAGCAACGCGAAGAACCTTACCAAAGTCTTGACATCCTCTTGCCCGGTCAGTAATGTGACCTTTTCTTGGAACAAAGGTGACAGGTGGTGCATGGTTGTCGTCAGCTCGTGTCGTGAGATGTTGGGTTAAGTCCCGCAACGAGCGCAGCCCCTATTCTTAGTAGGCATTTTAAGGTGGGCACTCTAGGAAGACTGCCAGGGATAACCTGGAGGAAGGTGGGGATGACGTCAAATCATCATGCCTTACCTGACTGGGCGCTACACGTGCTACAATGGCGTAAACAAAGTGAAGCGAGAGTGTGAGCTTAAGCAAATCACAAAAATAACGTCTCAGTTCGGATTGTAGTCTGCAACTCGACTACATGAAGCTGGAATCGCTAGTAATCGCGAATCAGAATGTCGCGGTGAATACGTTCCCGGTCTTGTACACACCGCCCGTCACACCATGAGGTCGGAAATGCCCGGAAGTCGGTGACCTAACGAAAGAAGGAGCCGCCGAAGGCAGGTCTGATAACTGGGGTGAAGTCGTAACAAGGTAGCCGTATCGGAAGGTGCGGCTGGATCCTCCTTTCTAAGGAGAAAGTAGGGGTTGTTTTACTGTTGTGTTATCAATAAGATAACAAAGAAATGAGTATGTGCGTTCGTAAGTGTGCCTCGAAGCGAAGCTTCTCGGTCGCGACTGCGTCATAAGCACAGCCACAAAAAGCAATATGTTTAGGGAAAGCAAACCGCATTACTTGCACTTTCACGAAAATTTGGTGGCGATTCGCTTGGGGAAACACCGTTTACATCCCGAACACGATGGTTAAGCCTTAAGCGGCCGATGATACTATACTGGAGACGGTATGGGAAAGCAGGTGGCTGCCAGATTATAATTAAATATGGGGTTATAGCTCAGCTGGTTAGAGCGCACGCCTGATAAGCGTGAGGTCGATGGTTCGAGTCCATTTAACCCCATTTTATTCTGAAAAGAATAATGCCCATGGGGTATAGCTCAGTTAGAGAGCACCTGCTGCTGCGGCAAGGGTCAAGGGTTCGAATCCCTTTATCTCCACTGGATATTAACAAAACATGAAATGTAAAAACATGTTGACAGGAAATAAAACTGTGTTAATATCTTCAAACTGTCTTACGGTAGTAAACTTTGTTCCTTAGAAACTGCATATTAAAATATCTAATAAACCTATCAATGTTTAGACATCCGGGAGTGCGGTAACGAAAGTTACCAAAACCAAAACAAAACC